>Ga0325403_1002718_pt1 | contig 15808 bp, 10 predicted proteins | sample PopdelMetagenome_19_FD_205665 | JGI IMG/M metagenome (GOLD analysis project Ga0325403, IMG submission 205665) | Populus deltoides microbial communities from Bellville, Georgia, United States - Xylem-PdKOR-R4 | ecosystem: Host-associated > Plants > Phyllosphere > Stem > Wood/Secondary xylem...
TTTTTGAGCTTAAATTCTCATCTTTATGGATCTGCATGCCATCTTCTTGTTGTTGCTATATTTTATCTGCAAAAAATGTTAATTAATGTAAAACAACGAAAATAATCTGACTTCTTGTTTCACCTGAGAGTAAATCGGAGACTACAAGTGATTTCGAGCTGCCGACGATGCTTATCTGGCAGTTACTTATCATAAAAGAGAACAAGACAAGGCTTAAGCTCTTATAAGCTATGTTCTGTAAATATTTTCTTACTGCAATGCATCTGCACCAAAATAATTACCGGCAATGTAATAATCACTGTTATTAAATCCAGTCCCACCATGTACCTAAACAATTGACTTCACGTGTTAATTCACGAACTGGTCAAAATCTTCTTCTTTTTGTCAAAACAACAGCCTTGGCCTCTGTAAGTGTAGAGTGACCTGTTCTGTTCATCATCCAGGTATCATTTGACATACCTTGACCTTCTTTCAAATATAGAGCAAATAATTATTTAATCCGTGTGTTTTAACAAAATAATTAATTAATTCTAGTTATTTGAAAAATATAACATTGCATCCTTGTATTTTTATTTTCGATCAAGTACATTAATAATGTTTTATTTCCTATAATTATGTTTTATTTGCTCAAATTACATTAATTTCAAGTATTTTTAGATTTTTAAGGGAAAAAAAATTGGACTTGCATCCACAACTCTATCAGCACAGAGCAGGATCTATGCAACAGTAACAGAAAATAATTGGGATAAATCTTCGCCTGTAAATATTTCATTCAAGGAAAGAACTTTTCATTAATGGCTTGGAACTTTATATGTAGTAAATAAGGAGTGAACCCTAGCCCTCCTCTACAAACCCAGCAATCAAGACTTGCGTTGTACACGACTTTCATTAAAAGCATAACATACAGAAAGGCCCCGTTGCAAAGTCAGTTTGGAGCGGGAGGGAAAGTGAGCTTGATGGGGCAGCTTTGCACCTTGAAGAAGCCAAACTTGCAACAAAATAAATAATTGTTGGGGGTGTCGACTGTTTTAGGAATCCCCAAGTTCCTCTATGTATCAATGCATCAAAGAATGTTCGGCACATCCATAAACAGATTTTCACTGGTTTTGAAGACTCTCAATGGCCTTTTTCCACTGCCACGCTCTCTGCTTAACATCTTCAAATGACCTTACCTTCTTCGGCTGAAAGAGCACATAATTAAATCAGGAAAATAAAGGGAAAATGCAGAGGGGTGAGGGATGGAGAGAGTGAAGAGATATAAACTGGAGAATAATCCTCTATAGCTGGAATTTTTAATAAGAAAAAAATCAATGTATAATGAAGAGGATCGAAGGGCTATATAGCATGGTGCAGCATAAGTCTTTGAACTCCTACTATCAAACTATTTATGCATTTTCTACATTTCACGAGTCCAAGGTTTGATGAGGTATCCCAAAAGATTGGAAATGACACTAGTTTAGAATGAAAAAGCCGCCAATGATTTCATCAGGGAGATGATTTGGCAAAAGAGGCATACCGTACAGATCTTAAAATGTGAAGGACTTGTAACTTGGACACTCAGGTCATCAGAATTGTCAGACCAAATTATATTTCCCTTCACCATTAACTTCGAAGGGTCCACGTAAATCAACTTTGGCTTGTTGGTAAGGATAAGCTGCACCTTCTTGCTCGTCAGTTTCTGTAATTTCTTCACCATCGAGATCATTACAACAGATTCCCCTGGATCCAAAAACTGTTGCCTGGTAACATGGATATCCTAAATGTTAGACATACTTCCAATTAGTCTGAAAACAAAGGAGGAAAAAGACAAACCAACACTTAAATTTCTCCACTAAAATAACTTCATAGTGGCATTCTTTTGAAGCTTTAAGAAGAATGAGGGAAAACAACCAACACAAGTCATCCTAATAATGCCAACTAAAGATCTTCTCCAGCCCCAGGACTATTCGTTTAGATTGCTTCCAAGAAGCAAGCTGTACCAGCTTTTTAGTAATGTTAAATGGTCAACTTCCTTCAGGTAAAACTGGAAAAATGTGCTCAACTCTTATGTAAACCATTACAGTCAACACAAAAAAAATTCAAATGCATCCAGTATCTCAAGGCATGTCCTCGTGAGTTCAAAAGAAGGTCAATCTTCCTCGAACAATTCCGAGCACAAGCTTGGAGGTTACATAAATCTAAGCAACTGAGTAGTGCAGCACAAACTTGGAGGTTACATAAATCTAAGCAACTGAGTAGGTGCACGGGACAAGGAATGCAAGGAACTTAAATCAAACAGTAGTTCTAACTGGTTGGATGGCGGTTAGGCAGAACCATATCCTCTGAACAATCTTCAATTCCCAATACCCATGTGAGGCAACAACAAGAATCTCAAAAAATATATTGCAACAGGTTTACACTGAGAAATTTTGCAAAGCAAAGAATCAGACTTATTGAGAGAAGCAGAAAAGGGACATATATAAAGGCAGATAATGTGTATAAAGCAAAAGGTGTAAAGCCAATACCATTTAGAATCAAAGGAGTCAATTGAAGCAAGTCTAGTTATGTGTGAAGTTGCTTCAGCAGATGATGAGACTCCAACATTCCCATCATTTTGTGTCATTGAACTGTCACCAATGTGTGTAGGGTTAAATGGAGACCCAGGGTCATGGTCATTGTCACCGGATTGTGCCTGGTACATGAATAACAAAAGAGATAAAAAATCCAAAGATTATTCGCATGAAGACAAAAAAATCAAAGGAAATTTGAAATCCTTCAGCACATAATATTTTAAAGCAGTGTTGTCGTACCATTGGTTCCAAAACAAGTTTAGGAGGGGTTTCTCCTCTTAAATTCTTCCAGTCAACTCCCTCAAAGAATGGATGGTTCTTGAGCACAGCATAACCACCACGTCCAGCACCCGGTCTTCTGCTGGGATCTATATCCTACATGGTTGTAACATTGAAGATCAAAGACCTGAATCACAAACTTCATAAGAGAATATCCTTATCACTTGTAATATTTGGGGCAAAGGGGCAAAAGTTGGCTTCATGATAATATCCAAATTCAGAGATTGTGTTTATAATGTTCCCGGCCCAAGTCTTAAGGATGGTAGAATAGACAACCAAAGGAAAGCATGTGTGCTTTTCCTATCAAGCAAGGTTAAGGTTCTATAAATTTCGCTTTTCATTCCAAGAGAGATCAGCCAACGTGAGTCACCATAAAATGACCTGTCCTTTGTCACTAGTCACGTGCCTCAAAACTGGAATGCAAAAGTATAGCTAGGTTATCATCCAGGCACTCAGTGTTAACCCGAACAAATAGATATTGTAAATGGTAACAACTAAAAGCTTTTTCACTTTGAGGAGCCAAGGTAAAATCGTCTTGAAAGTTAAAGGCTAAATTACAATCTTTTAAGGGGGAAGGAAGGTAACTTTGCCCCAGCCCCCCTTGGATCCATACGTGCACTCAACAAAGATTGTGCATCCCTACATCTTTAAGCTTGTTCCCACTCGTCTAGATCATCCTGAAACCAACCATATAAGATATAGCTGGCTGTACTAAATGGGTTTCCTTGTCATTGTTACTGTGTGATTTTAAAGATTTAATGGCCACACTTAATTAGAGTCATGATATGAACTGAAAACTTGAATCTGCACATGTTTGTAGTGCAAGTGTAAACTCTTACCATTGACCAAGTAGCAATATTTTTATACGTACATATAGAAGAATAGAACAAAAAAGACAAAGGAGAAAGCAGGAACATTCAAAAAACAGCAAGCTAGTACAGAAACAAAATTTCAACGTATGAAAGCTTTGTAGCTTACTAATAAGTGATCAATGAGGTCTCTCGCTTCTTCTGAAAAATAATCTGGAAATCTTAAATCCCGAGCAATAATTCTTTGAAATATAAGCCATTCACTTGCATCTTTGAAAGGAGAAGTCCCTGAAAGCATCTGGTACAAAGTGCAGCCAAGTGCCCACAGGTCATTTCTGTTTGAATGTGGTCAAAAGAGCAAAAAGGTTATCCCCCATACACAAGAAATTATATAAAAAAAAAGGACCTGGAAATAAGCTCAAACATGAAAAAACACTGTCAAAAACCTAAAACTTATTCCAATTATAACATTAATATGGATTGATTCATGGGAGTCACTTACCCGAAAGTTGCAGGAGAAGAGTTAAGGACTTCTGGAGGGACATATGCAGCTGTTCCCACAAATGTGCAAGCCTTATCATCTGAGCAGAGGATCAAAAGAAAAAAATTAACCTGCATCTTAAAAAAAACATAATGAACAGTTGTATATGATAAGTTCTAGTATTACCTGAAGCTGCATTCGGAAGGACAGTGATGCAACTATCCTGCATGGGCTTCACACTTCCAAAATCAGCAATTTTAATGTGTCCGTCTGCAGTAAATAACAAGTTCTCTGGCTGCCATTTAGAAGAGCTTTAGCTTTTCTTGATTTCCAAATAAAAAGAAGAGCAATGAATTAAAAAATTACCTTTATATCCCGATGAATTAATCCCATACTATGTATGTATTCAAGAGCATCCACAACTTCTGCAGCATAAAAGCGAGCTTCATCCTCTGATAGACGGCCTTTCTGCACATACAATTAAATGGCATAGTATACAATGACAGAGTAGCTAACATGATAAAACACTTACAGGGTAAAGAGTTCGAAGTCCAGAAGATTCTGCTGAGTATTATGTGAATACAGAAATGCACAGGGCATTATGCAATTGCTCTAAAGTGTTTCAAATGCAGCTTTTTTTAATAAAAGCTATAAAAAAGATTAAAGGCATAGCTTAATTTATATATTTATCCAGAATGGTCTAAAGTTCATAAATAATATAAGAATGCAGAAGAATTTATGATATAAGATGAATTTTAAGAGAATTCTTCAAAAAGTTATACTATTGGGTTTCATGATTTCTGAAAAGTTTCGGATTAGGAAAAGCCACGACAAATTATAGGAGTTACTTTTCCAAAAATTAATAGTTAATAGCAAGGAGTTTTTAATAGGTACTCACTCTGGTTATTTGATCAAAAAGTTCTCCTCCTTCACAGGATTCAAGTGCCATATCTGCACAGTAGAATCAAAATAGATCGATGTCATATGATAAACCACTTAAGCAAACTAATCATAGCCACTGTGGTTGCAAAAGGAAAAATATAAAACACGGAGAACAAAAACAGAGAAATTTGGATAGGCTGCTACCCAGATACCTACACAGAGAATAATTATCCTGAAAAGTAAAAAACAGACGCACGATTCCTGGATGATCCAATTGATCAAGCACTATGCGTTCTAGCTTCACGTAAGCTGTTTTATTTTCTTTGGTGATGAATTTTTTGTCCATGATCTTCAAGGCATATACAATTCCTGTGTCCTTCTTCTTTGCTCTCACTACCTGATAAGTCCATTAGTACGATACTCAGCATTCATCACAAGAAGCTCAAAGGCCAACAATTATAAGCAAGAATGGGCTCCTGGGATATAAGTGTTGGATAATAAACACAACAATATTCATTTTCCGATTGAACATTTGTCAAAAATTCTCACAATATGGCATTCAAGAGAGGGTGAGTGTTCGCTCATTATATGGTGTAACTAAGAAGTCGCCATGCCCTGTATCTCTTCTCCACATCCCATACACTCATTGAAACAATGATGAATACACGTATCTGACAGCAAATAAACATTGTATTGTCACAAAGTAAATACCTAACACTATTACCAGAAAACGTCCAAAATTAACAATTCACAATTGCTTGATTTCCTACTCTATAACCATAGCTTAAGATTATGTCCTGAAGAAAAAGGTATGAAGAAGGATTGCTTCACCATCTCCTCCTCGACAATACTACTACTCTGTCACAACATTGTGAAGCTCTCTTCAATCACCTATAGCATAAGCTAAACCAACCATCCTGCCAACTAGGAGGCACTATTTACGCCTACAACAGTAGACTGCTGCTCCCAGATGGAATGAAGTGAACCTCTGAAACTTCTAATTTTCCATTTGGCCACTGAGAAAAGAAAGGATATCAGCACCAAAACGAACCTGGTGCTAAAATTGTACATTTGTATTTGGTTTTCGTTTTCTCAATAGTGAAGACAGAATCAAGGGTATGTTACAAAAAAAAAAATTGCTTATCTTCATTCAACTTCCCCGGGAATCGAACAAAGGAAATTCAATTTCACAGAATCTGTCATCCTTCAAATGAAATTTCTCCCCTGGACCAGAACCAAAAAATTAAACCCATACAAATCGAAAATATACATGTGTTGCTCGTAAATATAAGCTTTAGATTACGAGCTGGAATCAGATAATGATAATACGAACATAGGCTTATAAATCAAAGAAATTGAAATGTTGAATAAGAGATACAAACTTTAATCGTAATGATGACCAAACAAACACAACCCACCAATCTTCAATAACAAAGAAGCAAACCGACAGAGAGCCCACGCGAGAAAAGACCAAAAAAGAAATATCAAACCTTTGAATAAGATCCAACGCCATAGATCTTGCCAAGCTCAAAATCCTGAATAGTGAAATTCTCTTGCGGAGCTCTAAATGCAAAGCTTTTAGATCTCTGCACATTCCCATTATTGTTATTAGATGATGAAGAAGGTGAATTGCTGCTTTGAATCCTCGACTTTGAATCAGTATCCCTCTCCATTTCCAACATTTCTCACTCTATCAAATTATCTCCACATAAGTAAGAGCCCACTCTCTCTCTCTCTCTCTCTAAACAAAAACCAATATTTCTCTCTCTAAAAATCTTGGAGGTGGGTTTTTAAGTCAAGAGAGAGCCCATCAGAATCAGAGGGCAAGTTTGAGTCTTTATATTCTCCCTGATAAAGAAAAGTGAATGATGTATTTGTATAAGATTATTTTGAATCATAGAAATACGTGATTATATTTTCTTACAATATGTGTGTCTATATATATGTGTGCATTACAGTTGTGAGCTTTAAGGTTGTTGGGGCGATGCAAAAATCTCAAAACACTAAAAAGTGAGTGTCGTTATAATTGATGGGAAGAGGAGAAGTAAGGGATTGTTGTATCATTGTGTGTGGAATTTGATGGGGGGAGAGGGAGGCATGGAGATTGAAGAGAGAAGAAAAGAGGCCCAAGGGATTGAATGATTCTTCTTCTTCTTTTTCTTTTTCTTTTTTTTTTTTTTCATTCTCTTTTCTATTTATAGAGAGTCGAGGTTTCTTTTTTTTTCCCTGTATACACAGAGAGTCTTTATTTTGTTAAATGATCAATATTGTGCATGAATGAAAACATGTTTTCACATCATTATCATGTGAAATTTTATTTTATTTTATTTTTTTAATTGTGAGTGTCTATACCTATTTATACTTATCTCGATTAATCTTTTAAGATCTTGAAGTTAACGACCATATAAGTCTTCAATAGTTCTAAAATTTATGACACTCAAACTGATAATTTTTAAAAAACAAATCTAAAATCTAATTAGTTAAACTATATTTTTTGAAGTTTCATAATGTGAAATCTGGGACATTGGCTTCAATGAATTTGCTGAAATAATGTTGCTTCAATGGGTAAGGTATTATTTATAAGGATTAAATTGAAGTTTTGGATACATTGTGTATTTTTATATTAATATAATGATAGGTAGCCTTTTCTTGTTCTTAATGATAACTTGAGGTTACAAGTTATTTATAAACATATTTTATGATAAGATAATAATTTGAATAGCAAATCTACTACGGGTCATTGCTTTAATAAAATATAAAATATTGGGCAAGCCTAGCTTTCAATAAGGCAAATGGCATGGGTTCTGTGGGATGTCCAGCAACGAATTGGAGGAGAGTTTTTTTTAGTGACAGATTCAAATAATGGTTTTAAATGAAAATTTTAAATTATTAAGTGATGTTTTAAAATATAATTTATATTTTTTTTAATATATATTTTTAAATGAAAGTTTTTAAAACTTGAATGGTATAAATTCATATTATTTTTTATTTAATTTTTATCAAATAAATAAAAATAAATTTAAATTCATGATTGTTTAATTATCAAAATTTTAATATTATATTAAAAAAAAATTATTTATGACAGAAAGGAGTTGGCTTCGGACCAAACAATGTTCAGTTTTCTTGTACAAGTCAAAGGGAATGGTCATTAACTTGTAGCTAGAAAAAGACATGTAAATGGCGACGAATATCCTTGCCAACCTGGCTGTTTTATGTTATATTGTCGGAATGTAGTATTGATTATTTTTAAAATATTTTTATTTATTTTTTAAAAAAATATATTTTTAACATTAATATATTAAAATGATTCAAAAAATATTTAAAAATAATTTTAAATAAAAAATATTTTTTTATAAAACATAATTTGTAACACAATTCTTAATCTGGTCAACGTACTTCGAGAAAAAAAAAAACAACACTGATAATTAAAGACTCTTAGCTGGGGCTTGGGGGCAGGATACAGCTCATAAAACAAGATTACTGCTACGAGAAATACATGGATTAAGACATAGAATTGTCATAGTTTTATAATTGATTATTGTTAATATTATCGAAAATCCTCCTCAAATAATTTCTTAAAAATCTCAACCATAGAACATGTAGATCCCACAAGTGATATTCACTTGTTCAATGGATAAGAATTTCCAGAAAGTGATTTTAAAATAAAATCTCTATGAAATTAGCAAATCTTTTTAATTCAAGAGGAGTATCAAGCATGGGCGTCGCTTTTTTGGAGAGAAAAATCATGTGCGAAAATAGCTGTGCTGTGTTCCCTGTCACAGATACATATTTGTGTTGTTGAAATAATCCTAGATTTATTTTAAATGGATTTTCAATCTTGTTTACTGAATCTTTATTCACGCCCCAAATTCCCTAATAAATAACGAAACAAGCATGGCTAAAACATTTAATTTTCTTGCTGTATGTGCGTGCGCAGATGCATGCATACATGTATTAATGGTACAAGTTTTTTTTGTTGGCCGACGAGCCTCGGTGGCTCGGTGCACCCATGCCTCTTTCAGTCTCTCTGAGAGTATCTGATTCGAGGCCCTTTGGGATGATTTGGGACTTGTCATCAATCTGGAAGCAATGATAATTTTGGATAAAGCTGGTCTAATCATGTCACACCCAGCTAGCCATTTGACTGGATACCTTTACATCATCAATTTGACCAGGACGGGCAAGGATGTGCCAGTAAATTGGAAAGGGAAAGGCATGCTGTGCATAAATGGTAGGCCCCAAACGCGTGCAAGCTGCCCATTTTTGTGTGAGTTGTGGTCTTGGTTTAAGGGCTGCTTATGAGAGTGGTTGCAGCGGTGGTTCATTTTGGTCTTGTGGGCTCACCAATTGCATCAGACAGAGACTTTAGCCCATGTTTGTCCTGGTGGTCGATGACATGCGTATTCCCTCGATCACACCATGCATGTCATTTTCATCTCCAGATGAGGAAAATGATGTACTAAGCTACCAGTCATATTGCCCATGCATGCACGTGGACATGAGACACCAGCATGAATACCAGGCGAATGATTCACTTCTGCTAGTTTCCTTTTTTTGTTTCCTTTTTGAAAGTTCGAGGAAAGAGTCTTGGTTCTTGGCACGTGCGTGGTTTGTAATCAGCTCATGAAATGATCTTGGCACAAAGAATAAACTGTGGTTGATATTCTGTATGTGTACTCGACGAATTCTGGGGATCAATTCAAGACCACTGAAATTCGCACCCATGACCAGATCAATGGCCTATCATACATAATGGAAACCACATGTGTTTGATGGACTGGATAATCACGCCAATGGTCTGAATCTGGACAATTACACAAACCCAACTGCAAATTGTATTTCTATTGACACAGTTCGAAGCTTGATACTGGTTATGATGGTCATACTTTCGAGAAAATTTATTGTCTGAAGATTTTCATTAAACCAGTGGTCACGTATACAATCACCTCAACCAGTTGATTGATCATTCCCACTAATTCAAGCTCCACTGCAAGGATTGGGACGTGACCACCACCTTTTTTTTTTTGCGTTCCATAAGAAGCCTGTGTTATTCAAAAGCAGCATTGGATCTGAAAGCCTTTAGCTATATTTTGGCATAACTTCCAACTTCAAGCAATTCTTGACGGGTCACGGGCCCTACATGTACCTTGCCTGACGAAAATCCCTGATGCCCTGAACCACTGTTTCGTATCTGAGATGGGTTCTCGGGGGTGAAGCTCTGTTGCTTTTGGCCCTGAGTTGTCTTTGCCTCTGCAATTTATCCCTGTGAGAAAAACATGAGCCCTTCAAAGCGCATCGCCAGTCCAAGGAATCAATTAACCCCTTTCAGTTTGAGACTTTCAGTTGAACCTTCAAAAGACCAACATCTCCAGTCCAGTATCACTGAATGGTAATCGATTACCATGTCTTCAGCTGACCAATGATCACGTTGGAGCTTACCTTTCACGTGTATCTTTTTCCCTTAGATAAATGGAAAATATAAGGACAATTCTCAAAGAGAAAAATCAGAGACAGAAGGGAAGAGTTTCATGTTTGCCAAGAAGTATATATCTGATAAATTTCATTAAGAAGAAAAAACTGGATGACGCTAATGTACAAATCCCAAAACAACTCTGATGAAAAGGTAATAACACGATGAACTAATTTACATCCTGCCAAACAAAGATATCGAAGCTAAAAGTTCCCCAACAGAAAAATCTTCACAGGAGGGGTGAGACCTAGAGATTGCGACGACAAGAATTTACTGTAAGAGCAAGAGATGATGAACAGAGATTGAAGAAAATGCAAGCGAGCTGCTATCAAGTTTAGGTATCACTATAAATCCCAACCATCCTTACGCCCATCAAATTCCCACTTTCGGCCAGCTATACTTCCATAGATCTCTGAAAATTTCAGGAGACAATTACTTCTTATCTTGTAATGCACATTTGTATTCCTGCTAATTGCAACCCCAGAGAATTTCGATGTGTCTATTGCCCATGCTGGTCTCACATACTCAACAGTCTGGGAGGAGCTTGCATTTGCATACAGGTAATTCAAAAGCACATCCTCACAGTTAAAGTATCTATCTACTAGTTCCCTTCCTGCCTTAGCTTCTTTGCTCCAGTACCTCTCAAAAGCTACTGTATGGTCCATGAAAGCTGCCCCCGTAAGAATCATGTTATAACCTTTATGATGTCGGGCATACTTCTCACCCCTATACTTCAATGGACTACCACTAATGAGTCGAGGATAGAAGCCAACAATTCGATCCGGGTGTTGACGCCATACATTGAATCCCCGTTCAATATCGTCACAAGTCATCATGATATCATCATCAAGCTCAAGAACAGCTCGGGTTTTAAGCATTGGATCTCTCTTGAACCGATTGTTCAGTGAGTTTTGGTCTTCTACTCTGATCCGAACAGGCACTGCTGAGTCTAGATCACTTGATCTGGGAGGTCTGCCCTTGTTCCAAACCACAACAATCTCTTTAACTGAAGAACACCTTGAATAATGTTTCACATACATTTTCAAATTCCAAAGCCGCGCATCATAGGTCATCGTCAATAAAGTGAACTGAGAGTAGTGACCATTTAATGGATAAGCTTCTTCAGCATCATTGCCTCCATAGAAATATTTAACACCTGTGCACGTTAATGCAACTCCAACCACAATAGTTACAGCTAACACCAATTTTCCAGCCCAAGTATTAGGTTTTATTTTTCCTCGAACAGACAAGGGAACTCTGTTCAGTCGGCTGCAGAACCGTCTCACCTTTGAAGAAAACAAATTTGACCTTTCCCGACCCAAGAGAGCATTATTTCTCTTCCCTGAGTAGTGAGCACACCAGCTGAGAGGAATAATGCACTTAACCGCTCCAAGTAGCACACCCAATACTACAGCAACAACAGTGACAGCTGCAAGTGAAGCCGAGCCAAGAATAAAGCGATGGACAGGATCTCCTGAAGGCACACGATCTCCATCCATGACAGCTATCCATTTACCAGAACTTAGATGCTGCACGTCTAGATGATGATAGCGTGCACCATTCCAAGCATTGCGTCCCTTATTGGGCTCTTCAAATCCCAGGGGAACTTCAACTTCTTTGTAATCATCCTTGGTAAGAACTTCAACCTTGAAGATACGAACTCGTCGCCCATATGTTTCACCACAGTCTTGACCAACACGATAAAGGTTTCCATCATACACAAATGGTCTGCCTCCATTTCTAGCTCCCACACTCTTGTCAACATTATAAATGGGATTCTTCTTGTGTGGTTTCCAAGGACCAAGTGGTGAGCTACTATACCAAATTTCCAGCTGCCCATTCTTCCTGGTTCCAAAACCACTGTGATCTGAACCAAAAAGCCAATATATTCCAGCATGATTAATGATAAAAGAATCGACTAGGGGCTTTTTTATAAGAACCTTCTCCAGTGTCCACTGCAATGGAAAATTAAGTGCTCGATAAAGGCGAAGTTCCCCTTTCTGGCTGCTCTCAGGCATCATATATATCTGCAAGAAACAGTAATAAAGGAAACGATTCAAGCTGCATACCAACAGTAACAGCAGTTAGATTTTTTTTTTCTTTCCAGCTAATCAAATGTTTAATGATTACCCAGCTAGTTTTCCAAGTTAGTTGCAAGTATTGGTTGGTCCAGTACTCATGTTATGTACAGGACCTCCAGGATAAACAGTTTACAAGTGACCAGTTGTAGGTGAATGATTGCTTGCAAAGAAATAGTTATCTTACTTGACCAAGGTAGTTGAATACATAGGGATAAGATAGATGCCAGTCCTCATCCAAGGCAATGCCCAATTGTTGCCATGTCGCTCCCTTGTCCGTACTCTTTGCAACTGCAATATCTCCTTGCATGGTAATTGAATTCTTTGTTTCATAGAATAGGAACAGCGTATCCCCCTGCTCAATTCAATATAAGTAGACATACAGGATTGATTTCAAGATAGGTAGCTACCATGATAAAAGAACTACTGACACTTAACAGATTATTTCAAGAACAGCATGCTAGAAAGTATAGAATTTGGTCGGTCTTGGGTGAAATACAAAAGTTCTTAGACAGGCATGTGCATGTGTGTGCCGCACAGAAACACAGCCCGTACCATATGAGAGCACTAAACAGTGTTGGAGACTTGCAATTTGAATCCTGCAGTTTGATGCTTGAAATCAGACTGACCACAGCAAAATATATCTAAAGAGTTTTAAAATTTAAGCTCAAACTTTTGCTTTTAGTGGATTTCCTTGCAATTTTGCTTCAAAATGGAAAATAGCCCAAATAAAATAAAATAAAAAATAGTCAAAATCCCCTGCTTCATAAATACCCATACTTCAAGCTAAATTTACGATGCTAAAGGTATACAGTGATCTCATCCTTGCATGTAACAGTTTAGAAAAATCTGAAGCAACAAAGCAGCTAAAGAGCACTGTAACTTCTCTCCAGAAAAAAAATCCCTGCACCCACTCCTCCCAAGAAAATAAATCATGTTGGTCCCAAATCACCTAGAAATATCTTAGATTTCAGCAGTAAATATTTTTGAAAATAAAACCACGAGATATCCCATTAACTAATCTCCAGCATAAAGCAATTAACACTATGTTCACCATAAGTCATATCCACATGCAAGAAGCACCCATAAGGCAGAGATGGAACAATTATTAGGTATTGATACTGTTCGCAAAATGCTTTCTAACCCAGAAAGAGCTTTCTGCCTGCATCTGCAGATTTCTATAAAGGGCTTCCCCTGACCACAAAATTCATCTTTATCTATCCTCATCTTTTCTTACAAATGCTTATACTCAGAGCTTTCATCAAGCCATTTAACTAGGATTTAGAGAACATGACACGGAAAATATAAAGATGAATGCTTGTACCAGAGTCTGGATTACAGCATTGAGCTCCCTATCTCTAGCCATGGGGTTGCTTGAGATAACTAAAATAACAGTAAACCCACAAGTCATTGGCCCTTAAGACATCAGAGCAGTGGCACAGGTTTGGTCTCTTTCACCAATTTGCAAAATGCATTACTGACTTTTCTGTCACAGGCCCCTGACTATTTATATGCTCAATGATCAAAGATAAGCATATTCATAACACACACACACACACACACACACACACACCCTCCTTACATTTGCAGATTGGAGAAGCAAGAACTTGCAGCTCACATTCCAGACATGAAAACACCAAATGCCAGATAGAAAAGGACAAAGATAAGATTTAAATACAGTTTTCATTGGTACTACTGCCAAGTTCCTAAATGCAATAACTGAACATTTAGACATTCGATTAAAAAGCAAACAAAACAATAACAAAAGTTATACACACAAAACCAGAAGAGATTTCTGAAAAATTATCAAAATGAATCCAGTTAATAAAATAATTACCTGAACATAAAGAAAAGGATCGGCAACAAAATTACTGGGGAAATTAGCATCGGAAAGCGAAGCACAAGTGACAACAGGGTTAGCAACCGGCCATGCCACACCCTCATCTCTCCATTCATTCATCTGTTGCCCATTTCCACCAACGAATCAGAATCACCGCAAGTTGATGATACAACTCAATATATGCATATGGAAGAAAAAAATAAAAAATTCACCATCATCACACGAGCAAGAAATGAAAAAAAAAATTAAACTGAAAGAATTAAAAAATTATTCAAGAACAGTAAATAAACCAATAAATTCTAACATGAATGAGAAAGAGTATAAAAGCAAAAAACTTGCAATTTCGAAACAGCCATTGATAAAAAGAGAGAAAGAAAAAAAATACTTGACTGAAAAAAAAAAGCAACAAATCAAGACAACATGCAACTTGATGACATCCACTGGACGAAAAAGTAGGAAATTAGCCACCAAAACCCACTTTACAAAAGGCAAAGACTAGACCCAAACATCCCACGAGCAAGAAATTAACAAAAAATAATTAAACTAAAAGAATTAAAAAATTATTCAAGAACAGTAAATAAACCAATAAATTCTAAAAAAAAAAAAAGCAACAAATCAAGACAACATGCAACTTGATGAGAAAAAGTAAGAAATTAGCCACTAAAACCCCCTTTACAAAAGGCAAAGACTAGACCCAAACATCAATCTAAACCCCATAAACACAGGTGAAAATACAATCACAGTCATTCTCTGCTAATACATAAATGTGAACAAAACAGAAAAAAAAAATACTTCAAAAATAAAAATAAAATAATGGTGTAAGGAAAAAAAACTTACAGCTTCAATTGGTTTGAGAGAGAAAGGAGAATCACCGTAAAAAACACCAATAGACCAAGAACCCTCGTTGTCTTCTTGACAACCAAGTGAGTTTAACCCAACACCAACATTTGTGCTACGTGAATAAGGTTTGCTAAACACGAGCCAACCATAAAACATACCAATAGATCCATACAAGACCAAAAACCCCAAAAAGAACATAAAACCGGAGGAAAATACAAGAGAAACCAATCTCTGGTGCAACAAATTGTGATGATTTTGTTGCGGCTGCTGCTGTTGTTGATGATTCCCCCATTTCCATCTACACCAACACCTCAAGCTCATGTCACAACAGTTACAAGTTGTTGCTGTTGTTGTTCCATTGGAGCCATTCCCACCAGCCTCGTAAACACCCATAATTGAATGATTATTTGCAAGTTTAGGCAAACCCCAGGAGGAAAAATTGAAACTTTAGAATCATAACATTGGTTTTCTTCTTTAAATAAAAGCTTGTGGCTTTGCAAGAGCAGGAAGTTACTTCAAAGGACCCTTTTTATGGGGTTTTGTGGGTAATGTTTTTCTTTTCTTTTCTTTTTTGGTTTTT
>Ga0325403_1002719_pt1 | contig 15806 bp, 16 predicted proteins | sample PopdelMetagenome_19_FD_205665 | JGI IMG/M metagenome (GOLD analysis project Ga0325403, IMG submission 205665) | Populus deltoides microbial communities from Bellville, Georgia, United States - Xylem-PdKOR-R4 | ecosystem: Host-associated > Plants > Phyllosphere > Stem > Wood/Secondary xylem...
AGAAGTAACTCATAAAGGAACTAACCAAGTTAAAGAATCTAAAATTGACATGTTAGTTCATCAATACGAATTGTTTAAAATTCTTTTTAGTGAATTCATAACTAGCATGTTTACTAGAATGATTACCCTAACTAATAGTTTGGATGCACTTGGTAGGACTTATACTAACGCGGAAATTGTGCGTAAAAGTTTTAGGTCCCTACCAAAGACTTGGGAAGCAAAGGTAATGGCAATTTGAGAAGCCAAGGATCTCACAAAACTTTCATTGGAGGAGCTTGTTGGTTCTTTGATGACTCATGAGATTACCATGGAGAAACAAGAACAAGAAAAAAGGCCAAATAATAATTTGGCATTCAAAACCGTTTATCACATTGAAGATAATGATGATGATGAAGATCATGAAGACATTGAAAAGGATATTGCCTTAATTACAAAGCAATTCTAAAATTTTCTAAGGAAAAAAGCAAGGGAATAAAAGATCCTCAAACTTAAAAAAAAGATATAAACAAGGAAGAATCAAGCAAGAAAGTCCTAAGATGCTACAAACATAACATAATAAGACATATCAAAGTAGATTGTCTATTTTTTTCAAAATAAAAGTCATCATCACAAAAAAACAATAAAGGTTACTTGCAGTGATGATTCAGACATAAGCTCAAGCGATGAAGAAAAACATGTACCAAACACATGCTTTATTGCAATTGAAAGCGAAAATGAGGTACAATCTTTGGATGATGAATTTGGCCCTACGTATGATGAATTGCATGATCTACTTGAATCTTTATATGATGAATTTAAGAAATTAGTTTCAAAATATAGCACATTGAAAAAAAATATGCATGCTTGCTTGTTGAAAAAGAAAGCTTGTATTATGATTGATGATAGTGATAAGATGAATAAACTTAAGAGTGAAAACAAATCCTTAAAAGAAAAAGGTAGACAAGCTTAACATAACCTTACCATAGCTAAATTCATATAAGACTCTAAAATTATAGAAACTATGCTTTCAAGCTAAAGATGTGTATTTAACAAAAGAGGTTTAGGTTACCAACCTAACAAAACCAAAAGTATTTGCAAAAGTATTTTGTTAAAGCTATACAATCTTATGACCCTAACTGTAAACCCCCCTAATAAAATATACAAGGATAATAAAGTAGGAATTATGTTAAACAAGTAAATTGAATAGTTATAGTTAGGGGATGATAATGGATTTTGAGAATTTGAAGTAAAATGCTTATGTGTCAATTTTAAAATAAAATATAAAAAATGATATAAAAATAAAAAGTATAGAAATGCGAATAAAAACTAAATGGAAATGATGAAAGAGGAAAGGAAAGTACAGGCATATAATTTAAAGAAATTTGAAATAATCTAGCTTTAATTTGGTATAAACAAACGTTAGAAGCTGGGAAATATTTACCTGGAAAAACAAAAGGGTATGAAGGAAGGAAAAAATAGGAATTATTTAATTTGTTATATGTATGTGTGTGTTTGATCAGTCATTGTAAAAAAAAGAAAGAAAGGAACTCTTGAGAAAAACTTAGAAAGTCTTAGGAAAAAAAACCTAGAAATTAAGGGAAAATCTAAAGAGGGTTTAAGAATTAAACACACTAAGCACCTGATTGAGAGGAAATCAAGTGAGAGTAAGTGATTTTATAAGGATTGGAGCTTGTAAGGAAAGTTTGGAAACATAGAGGGAAAGGAAGAAAGAAGTGAAGAAATTGAGTTTTTCTTCCATTTTGTGTCTTAGAAACTTCTAACTTAGAGATAATATATATTATTGTAATGATTAAATTGTGTATTTGCTTAGGATTTAAATTGTATAGTTTGTATTAGTGTTGTGTAGTTATAAATTAAGGGTTGGTGATGTTGAAAATAATGATTTAATATTTGGAGTGTGTAAATGATCATATATAAACAATGGGTCAAATGAAAACTTAAAGAAAATCTTGACTTCTTTCTGATCTTTAGTTTTAACCAAATAGGGTATAGAGCAGGGGAGGAATTTTTCTTAGAAAAAGATGTTTTTTTGGATTGGTTAATGAAAGATTTTAATGATAAAGTGCTTAACTATTGTAAATGGTATATATTTAATATGTTTGGTGGTGTGGATGATGATTGGGAATGTAGGAAAAATTATGAAAGAATTGTGTTTCTTTTGATGATTAAGTGTATAAATTTTTGAAAAATTGTATTTTTAATAATAGCTCATTAAGGGTGATTTAGTGCACACTTTAAAGCATGTACGAAAGGAATAAATTATGAGAGAATAAAATTAAATGAGAAAATAATAAAATGAATTTGAAAATTCAATGAGTTTTGTGTGTTGGATTAGATTGAAGATTTTCTTTTATTTTTGCCCAAAATTAGACACACAAGAATTATTAATGGACTAATAATATGAAAAAAAAATAATGTTGAATCCAAGAGAAGTTGCTAGAGTAAGAGCTCATATAGGAGGAGTCGGACCATAACGAGTAGCAAATAAGTGTTCGTCATCCTATTTGAATTTAAAAGCTTTTAATATGTGTCATTATTGATTCGTTGATTTGTTTAATGTGTATTGATTGTTGAAATTTATAAATTACAAAAGAAATAATGTTATGAAATCATGATGTTATCGGCATCCGTGAGAGGATAGTTGAAATGTTGGCAACCAAATGAGTTTGCTGGATTTAATTGGTGGTTGTGAGGGGAAGGCCAAAATATTAGCAATCAAATAGGTTTACTGGATTTAATTGGTATTTATAAGAGGATGACTTCAATATTGGCAACCAAATGAGTTTGTCAGATTTGATTGGTGACCTTGAAGGGATGACTAGATTATAGATTCAAAAGAAATGGGTTAAAGGTATCAAATTACATTGAAAGAAAATAATGGGAAAATGTTAGATAGCAAATTTATTGGGTTATTAATAAGTATAAGATGTTTTTATTTAATTAATGGTGTGATTACAGGTTCTTCACAAGCGAGGTTGAAGCACTAAATATCAATGAAATAATTTTGGCTTATAAGTATAATAATGTAATTAATTATATACTTAGTGTGTGTGTGTAATGTAAATCTCTAAAATAGGATGATATCATGAGTTTAATGTTATGCATAATATGTTAATTAATATGAATTAATGGAAAATAAAAATCATATGTGGATGTAATATATGTTTATCTTTTTATGTTACATATTCTTTTATTTTATCATTTGTGATGTAAATTAATTTCTCAATAATAAGAAATACCTAAATGTTGTTGAAATATTAAGAAACTAAATTAAGATGATATGTGATTGAGGATGGTTGGATCAAGATTGTGAATGGTAATTAATTAGGAAGATTGGAGTAATGTTGAAAACTTGATATGTTTAAAACAGGGATGAATCTGCTGAATTCTCGGTAAAGACCTATAAAAAATAGTATGAAGTTTAAAAAAAAAATTTGTTTATTAATAGATTTCGGATTGATAATAATTTTTGTAATAGTTAGAGTTTGAGAATGTTACATTAACCATAAATGCAATTATTATAGAGCTATAGATCATTTGATTTATACATGTTTTTATTAAGAAGGACAAAGTTTATAATGTGACTTGGGTTCTAAAAGGAACCATCCTTAACAATAAAGGACCTAAAAAGGTATGAGTATTAAGAACCTCATCTTTATTTTTAAGTATAGGAATCAAGAGAGTTTAGGGAATGACTTAGAGAGTATTGGGGAATAATCAAGAAACTCATTATTGGAGATGACTCTTTATTCTCAAGCATTACCAAAACCAATAGAGAAAATGTCATTTTTTGATACAACTCAAAAGGAAAGATCATTAGAGTTTGCAATATTGAAGGTAAATCTTCTCCTTCAATTGAAAAAGTCTTTCTTGTTAATAGCTTAAAACATAATTTTCTTAGCATTAGTCAATTATGTGATAAAGACTATAACATTGTGTTTGATCATGTATGTTGTTTGATTCTTGAAAATAATAAAGTAATATATACAGAAAATAGAAAAGGAAATGTCAACAAGATTAAAACTAATGCATGCATGAGAATAAAAAGTTGTCTTATTACTAATATTAAAGATAATTTTCTTTGGCATAGAAGACTAAGTCACATTAACATAGACATCCTTTCTAAACTAATTAAAAATGAACTAGTCAAAGGTTTTTCACATATAGATTTTAAAAAGAAAAAGTTATGTGATACTTGCTAAATAGGCAAACAAGTGATAACTTTTTTTAAGAGAAAAACTACATTTCAACTGAAAGACCTTTAAAATTACTATACATAGATCTTTTTGGACCAACTAGAACTAGAAGTATAAGTGAAAATAGATATGTTTTGTAATTGTTTATGACTTTACAAGATATACATGAGTTTGGTTTTTAAAATCAAAGATGAAATTATTTATGGATTTGTAAATTTTTCAAAAAAAGTAGAAAATGAAAAAAGTTTTTCCATAATAAATATAAGGAGTGATCATGGTGATAAATAAAAAGGATAACACCGTAACTTTTCAACACCTAGAACTCCCCAATAAAATTAGGCTGTGGAAAGGAAAAATTGATCTTTTCAAGAAATGACAAGAACTATATTAAATGAATTTAACACACCTAAATATTGTTTGGCAAAGTCGTAAACACTTATTGGTATGTTTTAAACCGTGTTACCTTGAGACTAGAGTAGAAAAAGACATCTTATGAGCTTTAGGGAGAAAGGAAACCCAAGATCTCTTATTTCAAAGTTTTTTGTTCAAAATTTTTTATTCTCAACAACAAAGATAATTTAAATAAATTTAATTCAAAATCGAATGTTACAATTTTTGTTGGCTATTCCTCCTCTAGCAAAGCATATATAATTTACAATAATAGAATAATTTGTCTTGAAGAATACATGTATATCTCTTTTGAGGAAACTCGTGATGAAATTTTTTTTAAGATTCTTAATAACATAAATAAAAGTGTTGAATACTTGAGTCTTAATGATAAGAACCTTATGGAGGTAAATAATGAAAAAAATGGATAAAGACCAACTACACTCAAGCAAACAATAAGAGATGGTAAGTAACTCCTTCGCACCTCTAAATGAGCTAAAGTATGTAAGCTCTCATCCTCCTAGATTAATTATTGGTAATCATTTTGAAGGAACTAAGACTAGAGCATCTTTTAAAAAATAAGTGGTCATTTTTGCATTTATTTCTCAAATTGTACCTAAATCATTTTTAGAAGTCGAAAAGGATGAAAAAGGAATTTTTTCTACGCAAGATGAGTTAAACTAATTTGAAAGAAATGATGCTTGGGAACAAGTCCATAGACCTAGCAATCAATCTGTAAAATGAACAAAATAGGTGTTTAGGAACAAAGTTGGTACATGACACAATAGTTAGAAACAAAGCTAGACTAATTATCAAATGTTATAATGAAGAAAAATGTATTGATTATAAAGAAACCCACCGATAGCTATACTAGAATTAATAAGAATGTTTTTAGACTACGTTTGTCATGTTAACTTCACACTTTTCCAAATGTATGTTGAGCAACCACAAGCTTTTGAAAATTTTGATTTTCTTGATCATGTTTACAAACTCGAAAAGGCCTTGTATGATTTAAAACAAGCATGTAGAGCATGGTATGGTAGACTTAAGTCTTATTGAAAATGATTTTAAACCACCCTTTTTTACAAAAAGAAAAGGAAAAAAATATCTTGATTGTACAAATCTATGTTGATGATATCATATTTGGTGCTACTATTAAATCTCTTTGTAAGGATTTTGCAAAGTACATGTAAGATGAATTTTGAAATGAGTATGATGGAAGAGTTGGACTTTATCTTTGGATTGCAAATCACACAAACAAATGATGACATCTTCATCAATCAAAGCATTTACATCAAGGATCTTCTAAAAAGATTTAGGATGGAACGTGTCAAAGAAACCGACACACCCATAAGATCATCAACAAAACTTGATATGGACAAAAATGGTAAGAATATAGACATCACAAAATTAAACATAACTATAACAATCTATTTGAAACATTATAAAATTACAAAAAAAAAAATAACTACTATATTGGTGAACTATATGAACCGATTGACTGTTTTAGCTGTTAGTACAAAATTAGAAAGGGATTCCAAACATATATGATATACAAGCTACTCTAAGAGTAAAAATATTTCAAAATCATCAATCCTTAATCATACTCTAATTTGTGCTATTAAACCTTCATATTGTATCACATGAGTGTTCAATCTTATTCCCACTACATTTAAACACTTCAAATCCTATAAGTGTTATCTTATGAGATATTCAGATATTAAGACTTTCAATTATATTACTCAATTTATTAAAATAGTTAGTTGTGATTATAAACATGTGAGAGTTAGGTAAAAATCTTAGTATTGGTTAGGTAATTTCACTAAGAAAAAAATCTTAAAAAGGGCATATCTTCAAGTGGAAAAAATCTTAAAAAGAAAATATCTTCAAGTTGTGTAAAAGCTTGGAATGGATTCATCAAGTGACATTATACCCTTGAACTTGGACTAGTGAAGAAATACAACTCTCAAGTACGGTTTGATATTTGAGGTGTGGATGTAGACTTGCCAAACTACCTTAAAAAAAAGTTTGCATATTCTCTTTCCTTCTCTCTTTACTTTAAGTACTTTAATTATATTATTGGTTATTATGTTAACTTGAAGTAATTTGCATTATTTCTTAATATTAGTGATATATCCAATTCATCCCCTCTTAGGTGTTAAAGTTGTCTTAATCCTTAAACAATAGAAAAGTAGGGCATTTGAAGAAAATGGTTAAAATAGGCTCGTAAAAATTTCAAGAATGAGAGAGAAAAAAGAAAAGATAAGGAAAAAAGAAGAAAAAGATCTTAAAGGCATATTGAAGCTCCAATGACAACACCTATGGTACCATTAAAAAGATCTTGAAGAGATGAATTCAACGATACCAAGAAAAATCACTAATGATTACTAGAGTGGATCGCATGCGTCGTCCAAAGACAATGAAAGACTCACTTAACTTTATTCAAATTAATTTAGTCATTGATGTACCTATGCTTTGGATATGATAATGGAGTGATAAATAGTAATATCACTAGTTTTATAGCCCGCTATACGTTGCATGTATGATTTAAAGTTAATTTCTAAAACAATAAAAAAATGAGCCAATGTTATGGATGCGTTTTCTAGTATCATGACTTTTTTATTGAAAAACATAAAGATATTCTTTAAGATTAATAAAATAAATTAAAATATATATGAACCGATAAACTAAGAAAGAGTTGTTAATGCTAATTAAATACTAAGATAAAATGCTAATATTTCTTCTACAAGCAAAAGACTTATCAATATGCAAATATTTAACCCCGACTTTTCTTTTTTAACTTATATATATTTATTTTATTTTATCTTATAGGTTATTTTTTTCTTACCATGAAGTTATGATTCTTATTTTTATAAATATATAATGCAAAAGTAGTTTGTTTATATAAAATATAAAAGGAAAAAAATTAAATATAAACTACAATAATCTATTTGAAACATTATAAAATTACAAAATAATTAAAAAAAAATAACTACTATTTTGGTGAACTATACAATTTAAAACATAAGAGAGAGTGTATCAATTAAAATAAAAAAATTCATGCAAAGTAAAAAGGATATAAAAAAGAAAAAGGATATTATTTTAAAAAATAATAAAAATTGAAAAAAAAAAAACAAAAAAGATTAGGCACTACTAGCCTTGACAAGCCAAACCCGCTACTGAGTGAGCAACCAAATATATATATTTATTAAATATAAGATTTCAAAAATAAAAAATAAAGATATTGTTTGTCTTACATTGAAGATAACAAAAGAAATAAATAAAACCCTTATTTTTATGGTTGAGACTTTGAAAAACAAATTGTTTTTTATGCTCCTTAGTTTAGAAAGACTTAAAAATAGAACATGTATTCCTGTTCTAACAGTACAATTTTTATTTTCCAACAATAACATATTGATATAAATTTTCATTGTTGCGTTGCTATATCAAATGGCATGGAATAATAGTGGATTTTAATGAAAATGATTTTATTTTTTTAATCGATGATTATTATTAAATATCATTTGTTTGGCATTCAAATTTACTATTATATTGAAGATAAATTTGTACATCAATCAACATTACACTTGAGGTGACATCTTTTATATCTGTATGAAAGAATGGATTCTCTTGGATACTAAAGGAATTAGGCAAGGTCATGAGTTATTGAAAGAAATATCATAAGAAATACTTTGTTCATAAAAAATACAAGGTTCCTCATTTAGTTCTCAAGGTTGTCGGAATGAGATTTTTACTATTCATAAATAAATAATGAACAATCCCACGTTTTCTTACCTAGGAATTTTGTTCCTTTTGTTTTGTTTTAATATTTTATTCCAAGTTCTAGGAGGTGTTTGAGAGTTTGGTTGTTGTTGTTTTTCAAAAAAAATTTTATTTGGAAATGCATCAAAATAATATTTTTTTATTTTTAAAAATTATTTTTGACATCAGTGCATCAAAATTATCTAAAAACACCAAAAATATTGATTTAATTTTTTTTAAAAAAATTTCAAAAATATTTTTAAAATGCAAAAATAACCAAGACCTTACTCTAATAGGAGAGGTGTATTGGTTTGGTGCTCGAGATTCGTCATCACGTCTTGACTACTTTTAGTTAATCTGTCTTGATCTTGTGGTTAAGTTATGTGTAACAGACCTGTACCAAACCCTAATTGCAATGACAAAAAGACGAAGAAAATGGATAGGGACATGTGATTGTCATGACTACTTTTTAGAGTTTATATTTGTTGAATGAATAGCCAGGAAAGTGTCCCTGGGTGCTTTACTTTAGCTTCCACGACTTAAAAAAAATAATTGATTGTGTCAATAGAATTGATTTGCTTGATTTTCTTCATTTTGAATTTAAATCATTTGGGTTCAGTTGTGCTTTATTATATTGTTTTTTGTCGTATTCATCTAATCTTGTGCTTTATTATGAACCCATGCTAAGGAAAATATTGGAATTTGTTTTTAAGGATCCATTTTAACTATTTTTTCTTAACAAATATATATATTCTTCTCTCTTCTTTTTTATTCCATGTTTTTTTCTTCTCTCATTCCTTTTCATTCATTGTTGTTGATATTTTTGCTTTACTCTTATTCATTATTCAGGTTGCTTTTCGGTTGTAACTAGTTTTATTGCTCTTTTTAGTTTTTTTTCTTTCCATTTATGTGTTGATCATTTTTTATTTTATTTTTATTTCTTGAGGTCTTTATTAGACTTCTACCAAATGTCATTGTTATTTTTTTGTTTCACAACGTGATTTCGATCATTTTGTACACATTTATTTCATCACTAGTGAGTTTATGTACTGTCACCTTACTTTCAATCATTTTTTAACTTTTTTTAGTTAGATGGTGGTCGAAGTCCTTTATTGGTTCTCAATTTTTTCCTGTTTTTCCTATTATTTTTTTATTGCTATTATTTCTTGAGGTTTTATGAGGTACCCTTTACTGTTTTTTGCTTTCCTTTCATTCCTGCTACCTAAATTTGTTTCAACCTCCCCCGCTTTGGGGTTTTTAGGTATGTGATTGTGGTTGTTTTTTAAAATGTTTTTTACTCGAAAATGTGTTAAAATAAAGTTTTTTTACTTTTAAAAATTATTTTTGACATCAACGCATCAAAATGATTTGAATATAACAAAAAAATATTAATTTAAAGCAAAGAAAAAAAATAAAATAAAATTCAAATTTTCTCAAAAACACTTTTGAAACGCAAAAACAAACAAGGTCATATTCTCTACCCGTTCAATAAAAGTTTATTATGTCTTTGTTTTTTTTTTCCTAAGAAGTAGATGTTTAATATAGCATTATAGAGTTCAAAATCGTGGTTGATTCTGTTTGGGGCAAAAAAACAAACCGAACATATATTTTTTTTAATTTTGTAAATTATGTATCGAGCTCAATTAAAAATTGATGCATGATGAACCTGATTGATTTGGTTTAGGTCTTTTTTTTGTTTTTTTTCCCTTATAAACTAGGAAACAAATGAGCTTTTTAATTGGGTTTTTAAGCTTTTTTTTAGTGGGCTTAGGCTTCTTTAAACTACTTGAGGGCTGACTTATAATCATTTGAAACCATTGGTTCTATACTAAAATTGGGCTTCGGTTTTTAGGCTTTTTTTAACAATTAATAGAACACCTTTACTTCATGCAACTTTCATTCTTTTGTTATGTCTTTTGCAAATTCAAAATAAACATTCAAATTACTACTTTCATTCTACCTGTTACTTTCATTATTTATGTTCATTTGGTATTATACTTTGTATTTTTTTTCTGAGTTTAATCTCTTTTTTTATATATATAAAACAAAAAATGTCCTTAATTAACATGCCATGTGATCAACATGCTAAGCACAACAATATTCATCTCTGTATTTTTTAAATCTAAGAAAACAAAAGAAAACCAATCAAAAGATCTAGCAACAACAGTGGTAAAAAGATCCTAAAAAAAACCAACTAATATCCTAAAAGATCCACACAACATCCAAGGTCAATGCTATAAAAACAAAAACTAGATATTAGAGGTTATCAATAAAATCATAGCGAGTTTTTAGCTAGAAAAAAACATTCCTGTAAGAAACAAATGTCTAAATAAATAAAAAAAACATTTGCATCAATACATGAAAAAAAAAAAAACAATTTGGTAGCAAGGTAAAGTTAGTTAGTTACATGAAACAATTGTATTATGACATTACACCAAACTACAATTAGTTACAACTTTCAAACTTTCAACAAATTCAATAAAATTATAAATTGTTAGATTAAACATATGTTAGAAAACTAGAATATAAAATAAATAATTTTAAGTTCATAAAACAAATTACTTGAGTTAATCTTTTCAGAATTTTTAACATCATTTATAAAGGCTTTAATATCGATAAGAATTGGTGCTGAACGCAACCAATTTTAATAACAAATAAGTATTTGTATTGTTGATGAAAATAAAATAAAAAACTACAAAATAGATCTAACATGCTATTGCAACTAATTATGAAATAACACAAATATTAATATATATTATTTTTCTACGAGGTTGAGAAAGAGTAGGATTTAAAAAATTTAAAAATATCTTTTTAAGTCAACCAAATGCAATGTTAAAACAAATTATGAAATAATATGAGAAGAAGATTTACAGAAATATAAAACCCAAAAGCAAAGCACAACCAATTAGAGCACGTACATGGTCAACTGATATGATAAGAAAACTCAATAAAATAGATTAGCAAGATCTCCACTAACACAAACCCATAATAGCCATATAATTTAGAATTATATTCACTCCAATTCATTAAAAAAAATTCATCAAATTAGGTGGTATAATTGGGATTAAAACTTTGTTAACTTATAGGGGAGCTATTTAATGTTATGAATACTTTTGAGAGTACACAATGTCTTTTTTTTAATTAAAAAACTCAAAGAGGTAAGAGATTCATTGTGGAGACAAACTCATGTGTATTATAGATCTTAATAGTGTAAATACATTTTTACCCTTGATTTTTTTTGTCAAGCTTATTTGTTTTGGAAGGGTGTTTTGGACTTAAATATTGTATATCCATCCTTTTTTTCCTAGCATGTGTTATCCCTTTTCCTTTTATATATATATATATATATATATATATATATATATATATATATATTTTACACCTCGCTCATTTGCCACTCCTCCATTTCTCTCTTTTCTTTTATTCTCAATTGAAATTTGTGATGCTAAGATTTTTAGGGTTTATTTCTTTCTTTTAATGCCCTTCCCTACTCTACTTCTCCTTTTTACTCTCTCCTTTTCTCTATTGACTTTTTATGATTATGAGAGTTTTAGGGTTTGTAAGATCCCTGACGTCTTTCTCCCTTTCTGTTTTTGTTTCTCTTTTGTCTAACTGTTATTGTCAAATTTCTAAAATTTACATTTTATTTATTGAGTTGTCATAACTTAATTTCCTAAAATTTTCAAAACAATAAAAAATATCTTTTTTAGAAAAAAAATCATACTTCAAACAAAAACAAATGCAAAAAAGAGGTTTTTGGTTGCAAATAAACAAGGATTTAATTTACAGTAAGTCAAAGATTAACATGGGTTTAGGGTTTCATTAAAGAAAATTAAGGAAAATTGTTGAAATTAGTTATAATTGCACAAATTAAAAGACCAAAATATAAAAGATGGAAAAGCTAGGAAGTCCAATTCAGTTAATTAGGAACCTAATTGAAGGTAAAAATTAGAATTTAGGGGGAAATTGGTTAAATTTGCAATCCAATGACCAAAATGAAAGGTGTGGAAGTTTAGGAGGTTTTAATTAATTCAACCAGGGGCTCGATTGAAGAAAAAAAATTAAACTTGGGAGTCAATTTGACTAAAAATAAAAGAATTAAAGGTCCAATGATTGAATTGAAAAGGTTTTAGAATTAGAAGGGCATTTTTTGTTTTAATTAGGGACTTAGTTGAAGAGAAAATTAAAAATAAAAGTCAATTTGGTTGAAATTACATAATTTGAGAAACTAAGGACTATATTGTAACACATGCCAAAATTCAAAGGCCCCATGAATAATGACCGAGGGCAAAATTGAAAGGATTTGCAAAAATAAAGCCCAATTTAGGATTGGATTGAGGATTTTCACAAATCAAGAACTGTAATCAAAAGTAGCTAAAACTTTTATGATTAATTTAGTCTTTTCTAAAATAACGCAGTTTCTTTTAATTGAAGGAATCCCTAATTTTAAAACCAAATGACGTCCCTCGGTCTAAAATCCCAAAGCCCTAATTAAAAGAAAAAGAGGAATGATGTGTCACCTATTCTCGTCTTTAACCTTGAGATTATATGTTATAAGCTAAGGTAGGGGAGGATCTTTGGTGTAAGAACTTGGAATTTTATAAGTTAACTTACTATTTCAAGTGATTATTTTCTTGTAAAATGATTTATAATTTTTTTTTAAACGATCAGACCATTTTTTTCCCAAAATAGTCTCACACCATTTTCATCACTGGAAATCTCCAACTATTTTTTATATTTTGGTCAATCTATTTCTCCAAAACATTTCAACCAATTTAATCTCTAGAATCTTATAAATCATTTTCACAATTCAATTCTTATTTGGTTCTCTAAATATCCTTGGATTTTGTTTAGATTCACTTATACTTATAACATATATTGCATCATAGTATATACATTTTGGTGGATGAAACATTAGTTTATATCTTTAATTTCTCCTTGCACATTTTGAAATGTCAACTTCAAAATCTTAATACATTTATATATTGAGATTTTAATAGAGTTTTCCCTACATAAAAGCCCTACCCAAGATAACTCAAATAAAAAACTCATCATCACAAAAGTAGCCTCAGGCTCACCACACATCAATTTCATCACAATATGATTAATCACAACGTACATATATAAGGCATGGCAAGGAATTTTTTTGAATATACACAAACATTCCCAATATAACCAAGAAACATCCTTGCATCTTTCTTACAATGCACATAATATTTTAACTTAATTACATATAATAAGCTTATTACATAATATAGGTGAGGTTTTTTTTTACAAAATTCTACCTAATATAAGATGATTAGGAAGATCCGTTGTATAATATCATAACTTAGGTGATGGATGAGATGTACCTATAAAGCATATAAATAAACAGAATACATGATAAACATGTGTATGTCCATATCCATTGCTTCAAATAGATTTTCTACAACTCTAAAAAATACACAAATCATCATTAATCCTTTTATAAGAACATTAAAATGATGTCATCCTTACAATTTAATTCATCCTCTTCATCGAATGGAAAACTTTCCTTCAATTTCATTTACTAATTATGCCATATTTTCCATTTATTATGTTCTCTTCTAGTTTGACCCATGACTCAGGTGATCTGAGACTTAGACTAGGATAAGTTCTAACAAAAATAAGGAATGAATTGACTTGGTATGATTCAATTAAGAAACGAGATTGACCTGGAACACAATTAGCCCTAAAAAAACCCATTCAAAACTCGTTGATCTTTTTCTTTCTTTTTTTTCCCCTTCAAATTGATGTTGATTTTACATGTTTATAAAATTTTAAAAAAATAGGTTGAACTGGGTCATCCCACCTGACATGGGTTAACCTGGGTCAATCCATATGACCTGGAACTTGTCTTGGACTGATTTTCAGGTTGAGTTTGAAAATAATGCAATAGATAACTTTTCAAAAAAATCAATTATATAAAAGGGTCTAAAATAAAAATAGCAATTAAAAGAATAAGGGTTAAAATTAAAATTAAAATAAATTAGAGGGCAAGAACAATTCTTTAATCAAAGGATTAAACTAGAAAAAAAAATTAACGAAAAGACAAAAAAAACTAAAAGTATAAGGATCAAATTATAAAAAAACAAAATGCAACAAACTTGAATTGAATGATGAAATTGAAAACCACCAAAACCTTGACAAAAAGGTCAAGAAAACAAATTAGAAATTAAAAGAAGAAGAACCAAATTGAAAAATATTATATATGACAAATTAGAATTAAAAATTAAATTGAAATAAATAAAACTTTTACAAGATGACCAAAGGAAAAAAATAAGAAATTTAAATAATAAGGACTAAATTGAAAAAAAACCAAATTAGAATTGAATGACTAAATTAAAAAAATAAAACTTCTATAAAATGGTAAAAAAAATTAAAAATAAAAAGAATAATGAATGAAATTGAAATATAAAAAAGACAAGTCTGTATTTTATAAGAAAGAAGAGAAAAAAAAAATAAAGAAAAACCTATGGGTAATCATTTATCTTATTACTGCTAACACCCATCAACACGGTGAAAGGGCTAGTTTTGCAATTAAGAGGTTCCGTACGAGCTTTTTAAAAGGTGCAAGCGCATGATAATTATGTGCCATCAAATTTATTTATTAAAAGATGAATAATTCAGGGTAAGAAAACCTAATTACCCTTTATATTTATGAAAATAACAACAAAATTTGTTTGGAAAGACTAAAAAGCCCTTGTGTCCAATGTCTATTTCTCCTTTTATTGTAAGGGCAAGTTTGAGTTTTGACTTCATTTTAAAAAACAAAAAAACACAAATATCCTTAGCGAACGACCTTTTTGTTTTTTTAAAATTAAAGATAATTAAGTTATTTAGCTGTTTTAAAAAATTATAGATAAGACATATATATCCTTATAATTATTAAATGATTAATACTCATATAAAAAGATAGAAATACTCCAAATTCAATTCAAAGGCTACTTTTTTTGAAAAATAGAAAAAAAAATTATATAAGAAAGTGATTTGTGTGGGAGTATTCAATTAAAAAAACCCTTATAATATAGTTGTTTTGTTATAATATTATAAATATGTTTGATATTTTAATATATGATGTTTTTTAAAAATATTTTTTATTTAGAAATATATTAAAATATATTTTTAAAATTTTTAATATTAATATATCAAAATAACAAATAAAAAAATTATTAATTTAATACTTTTTAAAATAAATATATTTTTAAAACAAACCGAAATAACGCAGGGATGCTTTTACGAAATGAGCCCTGGCCCCGCCAAATAGCAAAGATAGAGTCCATTTTGATCAAACGGATGACGTGTCCACATCACATCCACAAGTCTGAATCAGCTCACACAGCCCCAGGGCGAGCTCGAAATTCAAAAGCAGAAGACACGTTTTGTTTTAGCTCCATCAATCAAGTTTTTATTAAAAATAAAATTAAAAATTAACAAAGAAAA
>Ga0325403_1002721_pt1 | contig 15803 bp, 5 predicted proteins | sample PopdelMetagenome_19_FD_205665 | JGI IMG/M metagenome (GOLD analysis project Ga0325403, IMG submission 205665) | Populus deltoides microbial communities from Bellville, Georgia, United States - Xylem-PdKOR-R4 | ecosystem: Host-associated > Plants > Phyllosphere > Stem > Wood/Secondary xylem...
AGCATCATTTCCATGAAGGAACAAGTCAAAACGATAAGACTTGGGGGCTTTTTTGTGTCCATGTCAGTCTCCTCTAGATTAGCTAGGTGGAGAACTCCAGACAATATGTAAATAATTTCAATTGATTTCCTCGAGTTTTTTCCTCGATCGTTCAAATATTTGCAGCCATTTTCTCCCATCTAAGACATTAAATAAGAAATTCAAACTTTTTTTCAAAACCTACAAATTTCGCTTATATCATAATAAATTTATATTAACATGTTTGGAAATATGATTATAATTATTTTTTAAAGTATTTTTTATTTAAAAATATATTAAAATCATATTTTTTTATTTTTTATAATTATTTTTTATATTAGCATATCAAAATGATTTAAAAACACTAAAAAAATATTAATTTGAAGTAAAAAAATAAAAAAAATTTTAATTTTTTAAAATATTTTTGAAACGCGAAAACAAATCAAGTCTTATTTATCTTTAAAATAGATTGAAAGATTAAATTGAAGAATTGATTCACTTTTGAAATCCAATTGAAAAATAGAAAATAATTTAAAGTTTGCCACTTTGCCCAGAATAGCTTTTTGATGGGATAACACAATTAATTTTATTTTATTTCATTTGAAGTTATTGCATCATTTTTAATAAAACAATCGGAAAAACTATGCTATATCTCAAAGAAATTCCCCAGCTATATAAGTTCGTAAAATATTTTTGTTGACTATGCTATTTAAAAAAAAAAAACTCTAAATACACGGTCCAAGGGTAAATATCCGGTACGTGGTCCCGCATGTGCCGAAGTGTAAAATGATCTCCCTGTGACACGTGTACGTATGTGATTTGCCGAATCAATTTTAATTCTTCTGTAAGAGAGGACAATCCACGCATGCCATGACGACAGGCTGGTGTACGGATAAAGTATAAAGCAGTCAGTATGTGTGTACAAGTGTTCTTACGGTCAATGAACTACAAATTTCTTGAGTTGAATTTTTTATATTTGTTAATTTGAGTGATATAATTAACCTTGCTAAGTATAAACCATGAATAATATAATAACAAAGCAGGGCACATGATCAATATGTAAATATAATTCTCGTCAGTACAAAAGGGGCATCAAAAAAAGTTTGTAAAAATAATTATGGTTATATTTGTTTTTGTGTTTTAAAAACGTTTTTAAAATAATTTAATTTTTTTTATTTTTTACTTTAAATTAATATTTTTTGATATTTTCAAATCATTTTGATGTGTTGATATCAAAAATAATTTTTAAAAAATAAAATAAAATATTATTTTAATGCATTTTTGATGTGTTAATATCAAAAATAATTTTTAAAAATAAAAAAAATATTATTTTAATACATTTCTGAGTGAAAAAAACACTCACAAACAAACCAATAATTATATATATATATATATATAAATAAGAAAAAACAAAAACATAATATATATGTTCATTGAAAATATTTTTAGCTTGTTGCTATTAAGGTATATTCTTATTTTAAATCGAGAAGCTTTTGTTGACCTTGGATGCCCGTGTTCCATGCATGCATGCTGACAATGCATTTTGAATAGTTTATAGGATTTCGGTGAGTGTATATTATTTTATTTAAAAAAAACATTTTTTTTTGGAGTAAATTTAATTTGAAGTAAAAAGACTTTGTATACTATTCTGATTTCCGACTAGTGGATACAACAACCAACAACATGGTACAAATAAATTAATTGTGTTTAATTAATAAATAAAAATCACATTTAATTATTAAAATCTTCTTTTTTCTGTGGAGAAGGGATGTTTGGTGAAGGGTTGCATCTCTCAACATCAAACTCCATCTTGATTGCGCAAACAGAGAGACCTCAATCATTGCCCACGCGCGGCTATAGCAGAAAACGTGGCCGCACGATGCTCAATGATTTTCCAAGGGAAATGATGGCAATCTGGGCTCTACCTGTGAGGGAAGGAGAAAAAAAAACAAGAGTCACAATCTTTGACCAGTGTCTCTAGCCTTTGTGGTGCATGGTCTTTCTCTCCATTTCATTTGGCAGCAGCCAAGTGGATCTTGGAGGGCCTCTCTAAATCATGGTGTTTCCCGTAATAATAACACTCCTTGTCCTTCTCCTGGCTTAACTCAGGGCCATGCTGACATAACAAAGCTAAACATCTTAAGAACAATCAGTTATTGTAATGGTTGGGTCATTAAAGCACTCGAAATGGATCGTTTACTCTCGGAGTAATACCTTAACTTTAGCTAGTTCATGAGATAAACTAGTATAAATGAAGCAAAAGGTATGTGCAGAGTTGACCCAAATACTTTAGGGTTGAGGTTTATTGCTGTGTAATGCTTAAATGGGACTCAAACTCAAGCTAGCCCTGTCTCTCTTGATTTGCAAGATTAAACAATGTGAAACCTTTATGAATTGTGTGGTAAATTGATGACCAAAGGGATTGCAGGGAGTATTCGCATCTGTCACAGCTGTTCCATCTAGACCAGACGTTGCCTGTATACGCTAGCAGATCGGTATGTATAGACACCACTTGTGGTTTTAGATGGAACAGTCAGGACATGCACGTAACGGCTGCTTGCGCCAGTCAGGTGGCCACAGGCGGTGGAAGAACCTCCCTATAAGCTCATGTCGCGGTGATACAAGTAGCAAGTGAAGCACAACAATGACTGGACGACATTTTCTTGGGAGGTTCAATAATAATAAAAGCAACGTCCATCCTGCTGGTTTGGTGGTGGCTTGAGAATCACGTGGTGCTTGCTACCTTACCTTCTACTGGTCCAAAATGGTAGCTTTTCCTTTAGCAACTCGCAAGAACCAAGGAAACACAGGCCTACAAAATGCGGCAGGCAAGAGGAAGTCAAACAAGGGCAGCCCTGCCCAAGGGCTAGCAAATATTCTAGTGTGGCCTTCCAGGACAGTGAACGGTTTACAGAGTGACAAAATACTCTGACGTCTCACTTTCCAGTGTACTAAAAGCTTTCCTGAACATCGAAAGCGAAACATCTAAAGTTTTAACTTTGAACTTAAAAAAGAACGGAACAAATCTAGCCATTTTTATTTGGCTGTGAAAAAACCCAGTAGGGCTCCCTTTCCTTTCGGCTTTCGGCCGTGTCGCATTAAGACAGCAATCACCCACCGACAAATGGTAGTTTAATGCGAAGCTGATATTTTCTTGCATCCAGGATTCTGCCAAGACAGAACCATGCATGCAAATCTTCACTTGTATTTTTGTGATTCACATGGATGGCTAGAATCCATCATACATTGCATCACACAGCATCACTTGCCCTTAGCACAGCCCCTGCATCAATTGATATTATGCCTAATCAATAATATTTTAGCACAGGAATTAAAGGCTTCATGATGGCACAAGGACAAAGGTGAACCTTAAAAAATATTTAAATTTTCCAATTATTTGGACTTAGTGGAAGAGTATTGATTGATTGGCCGAGAATATAGGCCTTTGAGGCAAAAGTGAGAATATATTGCCTTGTCTTATCAGCGAATAAAAGCGAAGCTAGCCTAGCGATTTTGCGGCAAATAAACCTAATTTGGATTGAAAAGATGACTCATAGAACAGTGTTTTCCTGTTCTCTGGATAGATCTCCAATCAACATCTCAAAACTGATAAGAGACTCGATAAAAGATAGAGAGACCCAGGGATTATATAAGATCAGCAGCATGTTTCCCGCAAAATCCTTCGTCACCTTTTTCCTGGATTTGGGATTTTATTGCACGCGAATCCTGGATGCAAGTGTCAAAGAGGAAGGTCTAATGATATACGTGTCCTACAAATAATTCCTGAGGGCGTGCGTGGTTCATAGAAGTAGACTAATCCATGATTTTTGGAAAATCTAGACATCAAAACAAAACCCTAGCATGGCCACATTATTGCGCAAGCACAACTCCCTCACTTCCAACCAAATCATGGCCATCATTACCTGCCAAGCACACCTTAATCACTTCTTCTCACCGACTGCAACATTACATTATCTCAAAGCGGGGTGAAAAGGAAAGAAAAATCATCCATGTAATCTATAGTGGAAGAAACTGCGGTTCATGCAAACAGCATGTTTTACAAAGGTACTTTCTGGTTCCACTAACATCAACTTTTTGACAAACAGAACAGATCCCATGCGCCATTAGTATGCAGCAATGAAAGCTGACAGATCCTATCATAATGAGCCACTAGTATGCATAATATATTTATACCATTGACGACTACAATATCCTGCATTCAAAAGGTAGCTCGCTACTTTTTATCCAAAAATGTGAGACCTAACCCACACAGTTGGCAAATAGAAGCACAAAACCTGCCAGTTATCCAATCAGAATTATCACATGGTAACTCGAAGTTAAGGTGGAGAGCTAATAGCTAAAAATTCAGAGAGAGCAACTAGTGATGATCCACACTCCACGCTGTCTATTAATCAATCTATGGTTAGAAAAATGAATACGAGACCCGATGAATCATTGATAGACATTATTGGGATTCAACTAAAAGCACCATACAGGAAAATATCAGAAAATTGAAGTGGTGTGATGAAACAATCATTTATGGACATTGATCATATTCATATGCAGGCCAAGAGAAGACGGTCCCCTGCATTCCTTCGTGAGGCATGTTGGGGCCATATACTCATTAATTAAGAGTAATCATGTCGCCTGTATGCAGCCCATCAACATCACCATTTCATGTTATTCTCCTACTTTCCTCTTCCCTAGCTCATGACAACTGGTATCCTGAGTCATGTTTGAGGAAACGGACCAGAATGGTCCCCTGGGGGACCATGAGAGCATTGGTTTGAAGACCACGAAAACTATACAGGCACAGACACACCTACTTTATTCTTTCAATGCCAATTATGCTTCTTATATTCCATCTAGTTTTTGTTCAATTGATTTAAAAGAGAGCAAAAGGAGTTAATATTTATACAATAGCATGTGACAGGATTGAATTGAGACAGTGGTTAATGGTCTAAGCACAACAAATGTAGCATAATTAATAAAACCGACTCATACACTAAACACGGCTTTGAAGCAAAAGCATCGACGAGAGCAAAAGGAGTTAATATTTGTACAATATCATGTGACAGGGTTGAATTGAGACAGTGGTTAATGGTCTAAGCACAAAAAATGTAGCATAATTAATAAAACCGATTCAAACAGTAAACATGACTTTGAAGCAAAAGTATCGACGAGAGCAAAAGGAGTTAATATTTATACAATATCATGTGACAGGATTGAATTGAGACAGTGGTTAATGGTCTAAGCACAAAAAATGTTACATAATTAATAAAATCGATTCAAACAGTAAACACGACTTTGAAGCAAAAGTATCGACAACATTTAAACCCTAATACTTAGTAAACAATTCGATTTTTTTGGCACAGTAAAAGCAAATGAAAACAATCAAAGTACCCAATATTTCACCTGTTCATTAAAAATCAGAAAAGAAAGTACCAAAGTTAATATGCTCCTTCGCACTTGCATTTGATAACAACATAAAACTTTTCAAACTGAATGGTTTCATATTTACTAACATGGTCTAGACATTATCTTCCAAATTATGGAAAAAAAGTAATACCACATGAGCTGTATTCTACAAATTATCCTTATACATATGAATACTCAAAAGTCCCATGAATATATACGAAGGACTCTACTATCACTGCTTTAACACCTTTAGTTGGGCCTCTAACATTGCACCAAGTATTCCTCAAGTAGCATACTAGAAAAGAAAGGGCTTTTGGGGTAGGGGGAGGTTCTGTCATAGGGGAAGGGAACAGCAAGAACACCAAAAATCCAACATGAAGAAGCATGCGAAAACAGCATCAAGAAGTCGCTTCACAAGATGAATTGTACCTATTATGTTTTTTTATTGGATCCCGTCCTGAGGTTGCAGGTAAACTCTGCCAGAGGTTTTTGGACAAATAAACCGCACTAAAACCTCCAATAAAATGGACTCAGAACTGAAAAAAGCTCTTGTCTGTAACAATGTGAACCCAGATTAAATTGGTAATAATCAGTTCAAAGTTCTATTTCCTTCCTAATCCAACAATTCCCTCCTTTTGCAATCCATTGACTTAAAAGCAATCAAAAACTTTTGAGTATCATCAACCATTCTTTTAACAATTTCCATCCAGATGCTAAAGTTTCCAGATTCTTATATTAATTATCAGTTTCATTCCACAACCTTGACATAAACACCAATATAAAAAAAGGGGATAATTGTCTCGAGAGGAGGAGAGTACAAGATAGAGAAAATAGGAGGGAAAGACAATTAATAGTGGTCTTAATTGGCTGTGATAAATAGACCTGCCACAATCTTGAAATGAGCAGGAGAGGTGGGGGAGGGGGGGGGGGGGGGGGAGAGAATTTATGGACAAGTCACATGAGTTGTCGCATAAGATGTCCACAACAGGTATCCAGTGTGCCAAACTCATTATCATAAGGTTCAATCTGATATAAATTAAACACATGGCATTAATTTAAGATAAAGGTAGGATTGGCCAATATGCCTACCCAAGAACCGACACAAGCTTAGAAAATACCAATCCAGACCCAAACTGAAGAACCAAGTTGCGGTCAGTCCAATTCAGATCAGTTTGGGTCCCGGTACCTACTTGCACCCATAGCTACGAGTACCCAATGCCAGTTCCTCCCCCCTATTCTTTTGAAAGGCTAGGGCTTTGGCTTAAATAATAAAGCAAGGAACAGCCTTGGAGTATTCTAGATTCAAGCTCAATGACAATCTTGAAACGAGCAAGAGAGAGAGAGAGAGAGAGAGAGTCTATTATGTCTTTCTCTATTTCATGTAAATAGCTTATTACAACACAGTAATCTTGACAGCATGCTGTGATAGTTTTTCCGAATAGGACTAAATTTACAATGTAAATACTCGAAAGATTAACAGGTAACTGCTCCTAAACTTTGCTCAGATGTATAGACTTTCACATTTGTTAATAAAAAGTGTTATGAAAAATTTCATAGCTTCTGTGTATGGTTATGAAGGATAAACAAAAGAATCATACCATCTATCTGAGAGGGCAGGACAAATCCAGGTTGACCAAGATCAGTGCTCTGAGTTTTATAATTTTTTCCAATAAGCCACAGGAATCAAATGTGAATGATAAGTTCCAATTACAAAGCTCTATGGTTGAAATGCTTCAATGCCATAGCATGTTCAAGTGGACAAAGGCAATGACAATCTTCTCTCCCTATTCTGGGCCCTTGAACTTCTCAGATGTACGGGAAGAAAAATTGCAAGACATGTTATGAGAAACAAAAGCCAGAAATGTCGGAAATAAAGTGCCTTGTAAGATGATATGACAAGCATACTTAATGTTAAGGCCCAAAAGATTGCTACAGTGACATCAGCCCTGCATGAAATTAAGGGAAGATTTTACACTTAATGTCAGCAACACACAGTGATATCTAATACACTTAGCAGCTAACAGGAAACCAATAAGGTTGCAATCATTAGTTGTGATGACATATATAATTACAGAAAGTTCCTAAAAATTTTAAGTCATCTGAATTCGCAGCAGAAACTTGAATGAAGGAGGCTGTAACAAATCAAAAAAATATTTACCCTGAAGAAGAATCTGGTTGCCTCTTTCACATCCAACGATTATCAGGGTTTGTTTCATTTTAATTCCGTTTGAACTGGAGTTGTATGGCTCAACAATTTTTTATCACAGCATGTAACTGGATCAACTTTTGCCTGGTATTTATCTAATGGCTTGCCCCAGAGCCCTGAAACATGGCCAAAAAAAAAAAAAACTTTAGGGATCATCTAAATTGATGGGATGTGGTCATGGAAAGAAATAATAACTGTGGAAACTTGCGAGATAGAAGACAATAAAACATAAGGACTTCTGTCTTAATTACAAAACAGTAAAGGAAATAACCAACTTCTTGTAATGAAGACTATTCTTCCTTTCCACGAAACAACACACGCAAGCATCACACAGAAACTCTGAGACCAAGTAGTTTCAGCCATGCTTTCATTCTTTAAAGAATAGTGCAAAGTCTTGTTCATTTTGAACAACAGTTTGATAACAAAAAATAGACAAGCAGAAAGCATCATACTACGAAAATGTATTAAAACTAATTTCATACAATTTTCCTCCCTATGATATCTTCAGTGTGATCTTTGAATCTTTACAGCATGGAGCACGACAATTTCAACTTTTGAAGAGAAGTCAAAAGAATGAAAAATAACAACTTCGGTATCAAGAGAACGATTCACTAATTCAATGATTTAGTAACTAAATCAAATACCATTTTTATATAAAAGATTCAAGTCTATTTGGATAGAACACAACCTTCGCTCTCCACAAAATCAAAAGAAAAACTAAAAGCTGCTTCAATAAAAATTGAAGACTTCTCAATTGTCGATTACAACTACAAATTGCAAAAGCTTAAAATACAATTATTTCAAAATGCTCGATCTCGATATATATAACCCTGAAAAAGGGTTTTGCACAATTGACATACAATGTCTACAGTCTACACCATTATCAAAGCCTGTTCAGGTCTGTACCTCTCGACGAAATTGTTTCAAAACTAAAACTTGTCTCTATATTCAACTAATACACAGTGTAAATAAATTTCCAAAATTCTCTGTTTCACAATAATAGCAATACTAACTCTAAGAAACTACAAAGACTACAGTTTCCAATCAGTATTCTCCTAATGACAAATAATAATAATTTACAAATCCTAATTACTATTCTACTAAAAAAAAACTGGGGCATTAAAAATTAATAAAAAATATAAAAAGCTTAGACAATAATCATAAATATTTGAAAAAAAAGGGAATAAAGAGAGTAAATACCAGGAAGAGATGGGGGTTTAGGAGAAAAGATGGTGAGAGAAGAACGCTTGTGTTGGGATCGGATCTGGCACTCCCTCTCCCTCTCTCCCTCTCTCTCTCTCTCAGTTGCTCCACCAGTTTCGACCTTGTTATCATCTCTTTTCTTGTTCATCAAAGATTTTCGAGCTGCCAATTCAATTACTGTTTCTTGTTTCGCTTAGCTACTTTGTCAATCTTTTAGTTCGAGTAAATTATAACTTAGTCACTATATTTTTAAGCAATAAATAAATTAGTTCCTCTAGTTCAAGCAACCCCATACTTATTTTTTATATTTTCATACCCATTTATAATTTAGCCTCTCACACACTGCATGTTTTGCTTGATTGTCCTTGGACTTGAGCTCTTTGGCTCCGTTCTAGGTTCTGAAATAGTCCATTTTTCATTGGAGTTGGGGTGAGTGGCTGAAGAGGAAAGTGTTTTTATCCTCTTATATTCTGTATCATATTCGGTGATTTATTTGTATTTGATGGACGAAGAGATGATTAAGGATGAAATTATCTCAAACTTTTCACAACAATACCTATCATCTCCTTAACAAATTCTGACCATCTCATAGAGTAAAAAAAAACAGGGATCGAAATATTTTGGACTTTAAAATTTAAATTTCAAAAAACATTTATTAAAAAAAACCCTAAAATCATCTTATGAAGCTTAATAACACCAATTTCAACTCTAAAATATTTCAGTTCAAAAACTCAAAATTAAATCAAATTAAAATAAATTTTAAGAATTTCAATTATGAATGACAATTTAATACGAACTCGATGAATATCGATCCAACCCAAATAGATGAATATCGATCCAACCCAAATAAATGATTATTACCTTACTTGAAAGATAATAAATAGGATATGGATATTGTTAAACCCTACCTAAAACTTGTCTGAAACCTGATCCAAAATATATATTTATATTATATAGATGTATTTGTAGAACATTTGCATTTTTTTAATTCACTATGATACATACATATCTTAATATTAATATAAAATGCGTATACATGTATAATATTTACCATTTTATCATTTAACATACATATATATACTTCAAATATATATTAACTATTTTATTTTTTATTTAATAATAAATAATAATAGATGATGAATACTCATATGAATACCTGAAATTCGATGAATAGTGTATGAATATCTAAATTTCTTACCCTATGAATAATAAGTAATGTATAAATATTAAGAAATCTGACCTATAGATACTCATTATCATCCTTAATTTCAATCTAGTTTTTTCAGCATGGTTAATGAACAAAATCACACCAAGATCGACTTCTTTTATGACTGAATTCCATTCTTCCGAAAAATTTATCTTTCATCTCTCAACATTTAGGGATTGAAATACAAACCCTATGGATAATAAGTATGTATAAATATTAAGAAATCTGATCTATAGATATTCATTATCATCCCTAATTTCAATCTAGTTTTTTTCAGCATGGTAAATGAACAAAATCACACCAAGATCAACTTCTTTTATGATGGATTCCATTCTTCCAAAAAATTTATCTTTCATCTCCCAACATTTAGGGATTGAAATACAAACCCTATGGATAATAAGTAATGTATAAATATTAAGAAATATGATCTATAGATATTCATTATCATCCCTAATTTCAATCTAGTTTTTTCAGTATGGTAAATGAATAAAATCACACCAAGATCAGCTTCTTTTATGACTGAATTCCATTCTTTCGAAAAATTTATCTTTCATCTCCCAACATTTAGGGATTGAAATACATTAAAAATGAAGTTTTGTACCTTTAATGCAAACACCTAAAATTAGAGGGATCTGAAGAAAAAAGCAAATCTAAGGGGACTAAACCGTACATTTATGTGCCCTATCAACTACTATCAACAATAAGAAAACGCACTGTGGACGAACATTCAATCCACAGTACACCATGTATGGGTGTACAATGTTTCTGCACATGAAAAATCCGTTTTAGTTTTTCTTATAATTATAATTGTAACTGTAATTATAAGAATTACAATTACAGTTGGGACATATGGCGCTGATCGAAACTTGAAGCCCAGTTGGGAGCCAGCAATTGTTTATTCGAGGCAGTTAAAACTCCCGCGTGTCTATGCAGGTTCTTTAGAAAGAGGACGCATTCTTTATTCTCTGCTTGCAAGGGAGAGGAGAATCAAGAGGAGAAAAAACAGAGAGAAATGACAACGAGAGACAGCGATCTTGAGCGTTTGAAACCCATTCAAGATCCTGATAAAAATATTAAGAATATCATTACCAAAGGAAGAGTCTCTAATTCTTCCTCTGAAAACTCTAAGAAAACCGGTGAGGACTAATTCTTCCTCTGAATTCTATGCACTCGGCAAAACTCTAAGACACTGTCTTGGAAAGAAATGGCATTGAATTTTCCCAGGCTACGTAAATGACAGTGTCTTAGAGTTTTGCCGAGTGCATAGAATTCTCAGCACTTGCATCTGTATTCTCATTCTCGCAGTCCTCACCGGTTGTGTGGAAATTTTCTTCACTCTCTCGAGCGATACAAGACATTATAAATCAATAATATGGCGGGAAGGAATCTGTTTGTCTTCCATTCTGCTAATTATGTAACTATCTGGAATATATATGGTTACTTTCTTGGTCTTCCCTCACGAATTTATCTCGTCTAGTCCCCTGCATTCTTGCTTGAGTGCCAGTCTTTGCAAATTAAGTCGTGAATTGTATTCCAAACTCAATGATTGCAGTGCTGGCGAGTCATGAAATATTTGCACGATTCAAGGTTTTCATGCTAAGTCAAATGTCATATCCATGGACTATCTCTGTGCATACATGTCATACTGTAAGCCTTCAACTACAATCAAGAACTGTAGATATTAACGCTTCACATTATCACATGGTTCCGCATATCCTTTGGAGGTTTCTTGAAACATTTTATTAAATTTTTATTTACTTGGTGCATAACAATAATTTGCTTTGCTTTGCTTTTGCAGTGCCATCCTGCTTCCTGTAGCCATCACAGTCCGCATCCTTTGGTGGTTTATTAGTCTTGTGGATGGGTTCTTCTCTCCGATCTATGCTCATTTTGGAGTCAATATATTTGGTTGGTGTCAACATTCCTTCACTCTATTACACAGTTTGCTTGCTTCTATCTTTCTGTTCTCTTAGATACCTGCATTTTTGAACATTTATTTAATGTTGAAGGCACAATCTGGACATAGTGGATGCTCTTTATATAAAGGGGGCAATGCAATTTTTCAAAACAATCAGTTGGAAGTAAAATGCCACCCCAGCTACTGGCAGTGGGATCATGTGGGATCATCTGTTTAGTCTAGCAACAGAATGGCCCAGCTGCTAAAATACTCGGTGTCATTTCAGCCATGCAGAACCATAGCATCTGTTGAATAGATTTGAAGGATATTCAATTTGAGCTATTAGAATCAACTGTGCTCAGCAATAATTCTGTCATGGCTACTAGAGCATATTACGTTTACTTAAATGAGTGAAATTATTGTGTTTTTTGTGATTCTTGTTGAGGATATAAATAAAGTAAAACCAGTCCACTGGTTTTATCTGTGTCCGAGCTGGCTAGAAATTCTAACTGTTGACATGGTACTATAGCAATTTAACATGGGCTGTGAAAGTAATTATTACTATATATGCCTTCTCTGTTCTGAAAAAACTTCTTTCTGACTACTTTGTGGGCCTTGGATTTGTGACCTACATCTATTTCATCTTCCTGACTAGTGTGTTCATGCCCCCATGGTTGGGAGCTTCTGTCCTTGGCTTGGGAGAATGGTTTATCAGGACAATGCCTTTCGCTAGCTATATTTGATCTACTTCTGAATGAATTACTCCAGCAATATCCCCAGGTTTGGATAATCAACTCCCTTTCTAATATTAGGTTTCTCAAACATGGAGTTTAAAGAGAAATCTGGATTTTAGTCCAGAGCTCCAATGCCTTCAAGGAAGTGGCCATCATAAAGCATCCACATCATGGGGAACATGCATTTGGATTCATCACATTAACATTAATTAATTAAGTTCATTATTTGTTTTGTTTTAATTTATTTTTTTATGGGTTATTCCAAATATTTTAATTTATTTTTTTATGGGTTATTCCAAATATTATTCGCAGGTTCAAAAAATTAACATAATTGATTTGATTTTTTTTTAAATTTTATCATTTGATGTTTTATTGATTGAAAATTAAGTTTCAAATTTTATTTTGATTTATTTTATATGAGGTTATACCAGTCTGATGATCCCAATCACGAGTTTGACGAATATATTTTATTGATTGAGAATTAAATTTCATGATTTATTTTATTTTATTTTCTATGAAGTTATCTTAGTTTTATGACCCCAATCATAGATTTGGGAAAATAACCTGGGTTGGGTTGTATTGGGTTATTTTTTTAGTTTTTTAAGATTGATTTTTTATTCTATTTTATTCTTTAATATTGAATTGAATAAGAATTGTGCTTTAAGATTTTTTTTTCAATTTTTTTATACAAAGTTATCTCAGTTCTATGACCTAAATAGTAGGTTTGATAGGTTAACCCGAGTTGACTTAAGTTATATTTTGTTTGTTTTCTATTAAGTTATCCCAGTCTTATGACTCAGGTTATAAGTTTGGTAAGTTAACCTAGGTTTACTTGAGTTATTTTTTGTATCTTTTTTTTAGTTTAATTTTTATTTTAATTTTATCATTCAATGTTGAGTTGATTGAAACTTTGGTTTCATAATTTATTTCAGTTTATTTTTTATTTGGTTATCCCGATCTCATGAGTCAGGTCACAGTGTTTGACAAGTTAATCTAAGTTGATTCCGGTATTTTTTTATTCTTTTTTAAAATGATTGTCTTTTTCAATTATATCCTTCAATATTAACTTGATTGAAAATTAGGCTTCATAATTTATTTTGATTTACTTTTTATAGAGTTATCATTTTCTCATAACCAGGACTGTGGAATTGACGGATTATCCTAAGTCGACTCGGGTTAACCCTTTAAGCATTATTCTCAAGTCACGATGCTGAAATAACATAATAGAAAATAAACAAAATAAATCATGAAGTATAATTCTCAATCAATCCAATACTAAAAGATGAAATTGAAAAGAAAAAAAAACCTGAGTCAACTAGATTAATCTACCAAACCAAATTAACTTGTTTAACTCATAATCTGTATTATAAGAGTACGATAACTCAACAAAAATAAATAAATTTAATATTGCAAAAAAAATTGATTGAAAAAAAAACTATTGTGCCTTTTTTATTGTATAGTTAATTACTAATTGGTATGCGCACGCGCTATTGCAGGCTTATAACATGTTTGTGTTTTGTCATGGATTTGTAGAAAAAATCATTAAAAAAATTATATGGAGAAACACTATTACAACTCACAATGTTTTCAAGAAAAATTAAACTACAAAGTTAAATTCTCAATCAGCTTAATATTAAAAAAATAAAATAAACAAAGATAATTTTGAAAACAATCATAAAAAAAAATCATATAGGGAAACACTGCAGCAATCTATAGTGTTTTGTAAGGAAATCTACAATTGTAATTCTCAACCAATTCAATATTAAAAAATTAAAATCAATAAAGATAATTTTGAAAAAAATCATTAAAAAAACGAGAGGAAAAAAACAATTATGCAGGAAAACACTGTAGCAATCTATAGTATTTCATGAGAGTTGTAATTTTCAACCAGCTCAATATTAAAAACAATAAAATTGATAAAGATAATTTTGAAAAAACAAATATAACAAAAAAAATCATGTGGGGAAACACTTTAGCAATCAACGGTGTTTTAAAGAAAAAAACTACAAAGCTAAATTTTCAACCATCTCAGTATGAAAAAAAGAAATTCAACAAAGACAATTTAAAAAAATTGATAAAAAAACATGTGGAGAAACACTGTAGCAAGAAAAAATCATGTGAGGAAATATTATAGCAATCCATAATGTTTTTTTTTCAAGAAAAAAACTATAAAGCTAAATTATCAACCAGCTCAATATGAAAAAAACTAAAATTGACAAAGACAATTCTAGAAAAAAAATATAAAAAAACAAAAAAAACCCATATGGGAAAACACTGTAGCAATCAACAGTGTTTAAAAAAAATTATAAAGCAAAATTCTCAACCAGCTCAATATTAAAAAAATAAAATCGACAAAAAAAATTATGAAAAAAACACAAAAAAGACAATTTTGGGAAAAAAAACAAAAAAACAGAAGCAAAAAAAAAACATGTGGGGAAAGCTAAAGCTAAATCCTCAACCAGCTCAATATTAAAAAAAAAATCAACAAAGAAAATTTTGAAAAAAAAACATGTGCAGAGATATTGTAGCAAAACAAAAACCATGTGAGGAAAATGTTGTAGCAATCTACAATATTTTTTTTATAAAAACATATACAAAACTAAATCTTCAACCAGCTCAATACGAAAAAAACTGAAAATGATTATTTTGGGGAAAAAAATCATATAAAAAAACAAATCATATAGGAAAACATTGTAACAATTCACAATATTGTTTTTTTAAATAACAGAGCTAAATTCTTAACCAATTCAATATTAAAAAAAAAACCAGCAAAAATAATTTAGAAAAAAACATATAATTTTTTTAAAAAAAAACATATAAAAACAAAAAAAATAAATATATTAGTACAAAAAAAAATAAAAAAGCATAGAAAAAGCTTAAGTATTTTTTCCTAGAATATTGTTAATAAAAGGCTGACAGGCAACATGACGTTAGCTACCAGAGTCATTCAATATCTAGAGTATTAATATAAACGCAAACAGGTACAAACAATTAAACATTCCGTTGTCGTCCAGCGGTTAGGATATCTGGCTTTCACCCAGGAGACCCGGGTTCGATTCCCGGCAACGGAATTATTTTTAGTTACATCTGTAATGGCGCCTTTTACTGATTTACCCCAGC
>Ga0325403_1002722_pt1 | contig 15800 bp, 12 predicted proteins | sample PopdelMetagenome_19_FD_205665 | JGI IMG/M metagenome (GOLD analysis project Ga0325403, IMG submission 205665) | Populus deltoides microbial communities from Bellville, Georgia, United States - Xylem-PdKOR-R4 | ecosystem: Host-associated > Plants > Phyllosphere > Stem > Wood/Secondary xylem...
GCCGCCCGCGTCGAACGCGTGTTCGACATCGGTAGTGAAGCGTCCACCACTCCTGCCGTCAACCCGCCGCTCATGGCGAGGACGCTGCCACCGACCACTGACAACGCCCTCCCACCTGCGGTGACGTCCGGGTGTCCGGCTGCGGTCGGTCCGGGGCCGGTCCGCGGACCGGCCGGGCGCGCCGGGCGCCGGGCGCCGCCCGGCGGCTACCGTGCTGGCGTGGCCGACACCGCTGCTGCCGTCCCGGCCGCCCTCCCCCGGCCCGAGCCCGTCCCCGCCGTCGTGGTGCTCCACGTGTGGGGCGTGTCCCCGCGCGCGGTGCCGCTCGCCGTCGCGCGGATGGCCCTCGACCGCCGGCACCTGCGCACGAGCCCCGCCCGCTTCTGGAAGCTGCTGGGCACCGGCGACGGGCGCACCTTCACCCCCCGCGACGCCGACCCGGGTCACTGGGCGACCCTCACCACCTGGGACGACCCCGCCGACGCCGCCGCGTTCGAGCGCTCCCCCGCGGTGGCGGCGTGGGACCGGCTGGCCCACGAGCGGCTGCGCGTGGAGATGGTGCCGGTGGCGGCGCGGGGCCGGTGGTCGGGCCGGGCTCCCTTCGGCGAGCCCGAACCCCGCCGCGGCACCACCGCGGACGGCCCCGTCGCCAGCATCACCCGGGCGCGGATCCGGCTGGGCCGCGGCAGGGCCTTCTGGCGCGCCGTCCCCCCGGTCTCCACCGACCTGCAGCAGGTGCCGGGCCTGCGGCTCGCGGTCGGGATCGGCGAGGCGCCGGTCGGCCTGCAGGGCACCTTCAGCCTGTGGGACGACGCCGCCTCGCTGCGCGACTTCGCCCACCGCCGCGCCGCCCACCGCGACGTCGTCGAGCGGACCGCCCGCGAGGGCTGGTACGCCGAGGAGCTCTTCGCCAGGTTCACCGTCCGCGACCTGGCCGGCACCTACCGGGGGGCCACCCCGTGAGCAGCCCCACCGCCACCGCCCCGCCGCGCGCCGGCAGCGGTGCCGCCGCGGGCCGGCTGGCGGCCCTCGCCCTGGCGGCGGCGGCCGTGCTGGTGCAGGTCACCTACCCGCTGCTGTCCGGGCGGACGCTGACGGCGGCCACGCTCGCCTCGGTGCTGCTGTTCGCCGCGGCGTCGCTCGCCAGCGCGGCGTCCACCCACGGCCCGCGCGCCGTCGCCGCGCTGCTGCTCGGCGCCGGGGGCGTCGGCCTGGTGGCCGAGGCCGTCGGCGTGAGCACGGGCTTCCCGTTCGGGGAGTACGCCTACGCCGGGACCCTCGGGCCGCAGGTGCTCGGCGTGCCGGCCGTGGTGCCCGCGGCCTGGCTGATGATGGCCTGGCCGACGCTGCTGGCGGGCCGCGCCGTCGTCGACCTGCTGCGCGCCCGCTTCGGGCCCGTGCCGGCGTGGGTGGCGGTGCCCCTGGGCGCGTGGGCGCTGGCCGCGTGGGACCTCTCCCTGGACCCCCAGATGGTCGAGGCCGGCCACTGGGCCTGGGCGGACCCCACCCCCGCGCTGCCCGGCATCCCCGGCATCCCCCTGACCAACTACGCGGGCTGGGTGCTGGTGGCGCTGGTGATCCAGGCGCTGCTCCACGCCGCGGTGCCCCGCACGGCGCGCCCCGGGTCCCCCGCGGGCGCGGCCGTCGGCGCCGGCGCCCCGGCGCTGCTGCTGGGGTGGACCTGGCTCGGCTCGGCCCTGGCCGGTGTCGCTTTCTTCGGCCGCCCGTGGGCGGGGCTGTGGGTGTTCGTGGTGATGGGCCTGGTCGCGGCGCCGGCGCTGCTCCGGGTGCTGCGGCCGCCCCGCCCGTGAGCACCCCGACGAGCACCCCGACGAGCAGCCCGACCGGCAGCCCGACCGGCAGCCCGACCGGCAGCCCGACCGGCAGCCCGACCGGCAGCCCGGTCGGCAGCGCCTGGCGCTGGGCGGTGCGGGCGGGCAGCGCGGCCGCCGTCGTCGTCGCCGGGCACACCGCGGTGAACGCGGCGCTGCTGCGCCGGCCGCTGGCCGCTCCCCCGGCGGTGGCCGAGCGGGTCAGCGTCCTGCTCCCCGTGCGCGACGAGGCCGGTCGTGCGGGGGCGTGCCTGCGGGCGGTGCTCGCGAGCACCGGTGTGCCGGACCTGGAGGTGCTGGTCCTCGACGACGGCTCCACCGACGGCACGGCCGCCGAGGTGCGCGAGGCGGCCGACGGCGACGCGCGGGTGCGGCTCCTCACCGGCGCCGCCCTGCCCCCCGGCTGGCTCGGCAAGCCCCACGCCCTGCACCAGCTCGGGGCCGCGGCGACGGGCCGGGTGCTGGTGTGCCTGGACGCCGACGTGCGGCTGGCTCCGCACGCCCTGGCGGCGTCGGTGGACCTGCTGCGCCGCCACGGCCTCGACCTGGTCAGCCCCTACCCGCGGCAGGTGGCGCTGACCCCGGCCGAGCGGCTGGTGCAGCCGCTGCTGCAGTGGAGCTGGCTCGCCACGCTGCCGCTGCGCCTGGCCGAGCGCTCCCCGCGGCCGTCGCTGTCGGCGGCGAACGGGCAGCTGATGGCCCTCGACGCCCGCTCCCTGGAGCGCGCCGGCGGGTTCGCGGCGGTGCGGGCCGAGGTGCTGGACGACGTCGCGCTGGTCCGGGCCGTCAAGGCCGCCGGGGGCCGCGGCGGGGTGGCCGACGGGACGCACCTGGCCACCTGCCGGATGTACGACGGCTGGCCCTCGCTGCGCGACGGGTACGCGAAGTCGCTGTGGTCGGCCACCGGCTCGCCGGCCGGCGCGGCGGGCGTGGTGGCGGGTCTGGTGCTGGCGTTCGTGGTGCCGCCGCTGGCGGCCCTGGGCGGCTCCCGCGCGGGGCTGCTGGGCTGGGCCGCGGGCGCGGCGTCCCGCCTGGTGGCGGCCCGGCGCACCGGCGGCCGGGCCTGGCCCGACGCGCTGGGGCACCCGGCGTCCGTCGCCGTCCTGGCCTCGCTGGTGGTGCGCTCGTGGCGGCTGCGGCGCAGCGGCGGTCTGGCGTGGAAGGGTCGCTCGCTGCCCTGACCGGGCTCCGGAACGGCCACCCGGCCAGCGCCAGCGGGGAGGGGGCCGCCTACCGTGGCGCAGGTGGCTCGGGTCGTCGTCGTGGGTGCGGGCCTGGGCGGGCTCGCAGCGGCCGCGCGCCTGGCCGCCCTCGGGCACGACGTCACCGTCTGCGAGCAGGCCGGCGTCGTCGGCGGCAAGCTCGGGTGGTTCGAGCACGAGGGCTTCGGCTACGACACCGGTCCGAGCCTGCTGACCTGGCCCGACCAGCTCCGCCGCCTCTTCGCGACCACCGGGGCCCCCCTCGAGGAGGTCCTCGAGCTGCGCCCCGTCGCTGCCACCGACCACCGCTTCACCGACGGCTCCCGCCTCCACCTCGACGACGACCTCGGCCCCGGCTGGCGGCGCCTCCTGGACCGGGCGCGCCGCATCTGGGACGTCACCGAGGGCCCCTTCCTCAGCTCACCGCTGCACGGTCCCCGCACCCTGGCCGCTCTGGCCGCGCGCCGCGGGGGGCTGCGCGACGTCGCGACGATCGCCCCCGGCACGTCGCTGCGCGCCCTGGCCCGGCAGCACCTCGACGACCCCCGCCACGTCGCGCTGGTCGACAGGATGGCGACCTACACCGGCTCCGACCCCCGCCTCGCGCCCGCGGCCCTGGCCTCGGTGCTGCACCTGGAGCTGACCGGGGGCTCCTGGTACACCCCGGGCGGGCTGCGCCGCGTGGTGGAGGCCGTCGCGGACCGGGCCCGGGAGCGGGGGGCCCGGCTGCTGACGGGCGCGCGCGTGGAGGAGGTGCTGCTGGAGGGCGGGCGGGTCGCCGGGGTGCGCCTGGCCGACGGGCGCCCCCTGCCCGCTGACGCGGTGGTCGCCAACGCCGACGCCGCGGCGCTGTACGGCGTGCGCAGCCCGCCCGGGCAGCGCCCCCTCCTGCCCGCTGCAGCAGCGGCGCGGACCCGCGGCGCCCGGGCGGGCCTGGCCGCGACCACGCCGTCGCTCAGCGGCGTGGTGCTCCTGCTCGCGCTGCGGGGGCGCACGCCCGACCTCGCGCACCACACCGTGCTGTTCCCCGACCTCGCCGGCGGCGGGTACGACGACGAGTTCGACGCCGTCTTCGGGTCGGGACGACGCCGGCGACGCCCCAGCGCCGTCCCGGACCCGGCCGTCTACGTCAGCGCCCCCGACGACCCGGCGCTGCGGCCGCACGACGACGCCGAGGCCTGGTTCGTGCTGGTCAACGCCCCGCGGCACGCCCCCCACGACCCGCGCGCCGGGATCGACTGGCGCGCGGGCGGCCTCGCCGACGCCTACGCCGACCACGTGCTCGCCGTCATGGCGCGGCGCGGCCTCGACGTGCGCGAGCGGGTGCTGCACCGCGAGGTGCGCACGCCGGCCGACCTGGAGACCGCCACCGGCAGCACGGGAGGGTCGATCTACGGCTCCTCCAGCAACGGGGCCCGCGCGGCGTTCCTGCGCCCGGCCAACCGCTCCCCCGTGCCGGGGCTGCTGCTGGTGGGCGGGTCGAGCCACCCCGGTGGCGGAATCCCGCTGGTGCTGGCGTCGGCGGCGATCACGGCCGGTCTCGTCGGCGCGGCCTGACGCCCACCGCGAGGGACCGGGCCGCACCAGGACGGACCCGCCCGGCGCCCCGCGCTGCCGAGCGGGTGATCACTCCCGGGCGCCCTCAAGTCCGGCCCCGCCGCCATCGATGCTGCGCCGTGAGGAAGATCATCGCGCCGGGTCCGACCCGTGGCCGCGCGTCGCTCCTCGTGGCCGCCGTCCTGGTCGCAGGGTGGTCGACCGCCTGGGTCGTGACCCGGGAGACGTCGTCGGCCGACGCGGTCGTCGCGGTGGGGCTGCCGGTCGCCGTCGGGTGCGGCGCGGGTGCGGCGCTGCTGAGCCTGCGGTGGCGCACCGGCGCCGACCGCGTGGCGTGGGCCCTGATGTGCACGGGCCTGCTGACCTGGGCCTGCGTCGCCTCCACGGCGGGCTGGCGGAGCCTGGGGGCCGAGCTCCTCGTGTCCGGCACCCCCTCTGCGCTGGTGACGGGCCTGATCGCGGTGACGGTCGTCACGGGCACCTCCGCCTTCGCCCTGTTCCTGCGGCCCGTGAACACCACCGCGGGCCTGCTGCGCGACGGCCTCGAGTGCGCGCTGCTGGCGGCCGCCGGAGGCACCGCGGTGTGGCACCTGGTCGAGGCTGCGGCGTCGACCAGCGGCGTGCGCGCCACAGCGGTCAGCACGGCCGTCGTCGTCGCCGACCTGCTCGTCCTCGCGACCGCCCTGCACACCGGCGTCCGCACGCGCCGCCGCGCCCCTCGGCTCAGCGCGCTGTGCGCCCTCACCCTGCTCGTCGTCGGCTGCGACCTCGCGGGCACGGTGCTGCTCCTCCTCGGAGGGCCGGGGTGGGGCGACGCCATGGCCTGGGCCTGGCTCCTGGCCGCGGCGGGGCTCGTGGTGACGGCCAGCCGCCCCCCTGCGCGAGGTCCGGCCCCGGAGGAGGGGCACCCGGCGCTGGGCGGCGCCGTGCTGCCCTGCACCGCCGCCCTGCTCGCCCTGGCCTCCGCCGCCCCCGCGACCCTCGACGGTCAGCACACCGGGGCGACGTCGGCGTGGCTCCACGTGACCCTGATGGCGCTGCTGGTGGCGCGCTGCTCGCTGCTGGTGCTCGACGGCGACCGCCTCACCCGCGGGCTGGGCGAGCGGGTCGAGGAGCGGACCCGCGAGGTGGCCAGCGCGGAGCGGCGCTTCGCCTCCCTCCTCGCGCACGGCTCCGACCTCGTGCTGGTGGTCGACGGCGGCGGCGCCATCACCTACGCCAGCCCCTCGGCCGAGCGCACCACCGGCGTCCCGGCCGACCTGCTGCTCGGCCGGCCGCTCCGGAGCGCCCTGGACGCCACCGACCCCGCCGCGCTGGCCGAGGCCCTGCGCTCCGTCTCGACGGGCGGCGGCGCCCGCCGGACCCTCCGCCTGGCGGCGCGGCACGCCACGGGCCGGGCCCTCACCCTCGACGTCACGGTCACGGGCCTGCTCGACGACGCTGCCGTCCGCGGCACCGTCGTCAACGTCCACGACGTCACCGAGGCCGAGCGCCTCGCGGACGAGCTCAGCCAGCAGGCGTTCAGCGACGCGCTCACGGGCCTGCCCAACCGCGCCCTGTTCAAGGACCGCCTGGAGCACGCCCTGCGCAGCCGCGGCACCGCGCGCCCGTCGAGGTCTGCTACCTCGACCTCGACGGCTTCAAGGCCGTCAACGACACCCTCGGCCACGGCGCCGGTGACGAGCTGCTGGTGCTGGTCGCCCAGCGCCTCCTGGCCGTGGTGCGCCAGGGCGACACCGTGGCCCGCCTCGGTGGTGACGAGTTCGCCGTCCTGCTCGACGAGACCTCCGGGGAGCAGGACGCGGAGCGCCTCGTGCAGCGCGTCTGCGACGCCGTGCGGCGTCCCTTCGAGGTCCGCGGCGTGGAGGTGGACGTCGCCACCAGCGCGGGGCTGGCCAGCACCGCGACGACCGGCCCGGACGCCGAGCAGCTGATGCGCAGCGCGGACCTGGCCATGTACCAGGCCAAGGCGGCCCGCCAGGGCGGCTACGCCCTGTACCACCCCCGGATGCACGAGCAGCTGCTCGAGCGGGTCCAGCTCGAGACCGACCTGCGCCGGGCCGTCGAGGAGGGCCAGTTCCGGGTCGTCTACCAGCCGCTGGTCAGCATGGGCGACGGCGGTGTCACCGGCGTCGAGGCCCTGGTCCGCTGGAACCACCCCGAGCGCGGCCTGCTCAGCCCCGCCACCTTCATCCCCCTGGCCGAGAGCACCGGCCTCATCGACGCCATCGGCGCCTTCGTGCTGCGCGAGGCCTGCCAGCAGGTCACCACCTGGCGCGCCGAAGTGCCCGGCGCCGAGCAGATGCGCGTCAGCGTCAACCTCTCCGGCCACCAGGTGGCCGACCCGGGCCTGGTCGGCCAGGTGGAGGCGGTGCTGGGGCAGACCGGGCTGCCGGCCACCTCCCTGGTGCTGGAGGTCACCGAGAGCACCATCGTCGGCCAGGACGAGACCGCGCTGGCCACGCTGAACGCCCTGCGGGCGCTGGGGGTCCGCCTGGCCATCGACGACTTCGGCACCGGCTACTCCAGCCTGAGCTACCTGCACCGCCTGCCGGTCGACATCCTCAAGATCGACAAGAGCTTCGTCGACCGGCTCACCGCCGACGGCGACCTCTCCCTGGTCGACGCCATCCTCAGCATGGCGGCCACCCTGGGCATGACCACCGTGGCCGAGGGGGTCGAGCACGAGCACCAGCGCGCGGCGCTGACCGGCCAGGGCTGCACCACCGGTCAGGGCTACAACTTCTCCCCGCCGGTCGAGGCCCACCTGCTGCCCGGTCTCGTGGTCGACGCCCTGCTGGCGGCGCCGGGCGACCCCGTGCGCGGCGCCGCCCCTCGGGCACCCCTGGGGTCACCGGGGGCCTGACAGCACCCCGCGCACGGCCAGGAGCAGGTGGGCGAGCCCCACCAGGGCGGCCGCGGCGGCCACCCACGCCCCGGTGGCGGCCCAGGTGCCCGCGGCCTGCGGGTAGACGCCGCAGCCGAGGGCGAACATGGCCGCCACGAGCACCCGCGTGGGGCGCTCGGAGGCGGTGACCGCGCCCGGGCCGGTCATGCCCTCGGCCTGCGCACGGGCGCGGACGTACTCGTGCAGCTGGCCCAGCCCCACCGCCAGGAGCACGGGCAGCGCAGGGGCGCCGAGCAGCCACAGCGCTGCCAGCGCCGCCGCGTCGGAGATGCGGTCGCAGGCGGCGTCGAGGACCGCTCCCCCGCGGCTCGCCGTCCCTCCCAGGACGGCGACGGCGCCGTCGAGGCCGTCGGCGAGCGCCGCCAGGCCCAGGAGCACCGGGACCGCCAGCGCCCACCGGGCCCCCACCCCCTCGGGGCTCCCCGGGACGCCACCGACCCCACCGGCGACGGCGGCGGGCACCAGGGCCAGCAGCGAGAGCGCGAGGCCGGCCAGGGTCACCACCGAGGGGCTCACCCCGGCCGCCACCAGCGGCGTCGCGGCGCGGCGGACGCCGTCCAGCCACCACCGCACCAGCGGTGAGGCGCGGAGCCCGCCGTGGGCCTGCGACCAGCGCCGGGCGTGCTCCGCCGAGGAGGCGCGCCCGGAGTCCCTCACCCGGGCACGCTAGTCCGGTGACGGCCGGGAGGGCACCAGGACCACCGTCCGGAGGACACCCAGGTGCCTGGGGGTCCTTCTCGGGTGTCACCCGGAGGGCGGGAGACCGATCCGCGCATAGGCTCCCCCGGTGAGTCCCGTCCGAGTCCTCGACGCCGACGACCTGCGGGCCCGGGTCCAGGCCGAGCTGGACGCCGTCCTCGCCGCCCAGGCCGCCGCCCTGGCCGAGGTCGGCGAGGAGAGCGACGCCCTCGTCGCCGCCATCGCCCGCCTCGTCGCCGGTGGCAAGCGCCTGCGTCCCGCGTTCTGCTGGTGGGGCTGGCGCGGCGCCGGCGGAGACCCGACCGCGGCGACCGCCCCGGTCGACGCCGAGTCGGTGGTGCGGGTGGCGACGGCGCTGGAGCTCTTCCAGGCCGCGGCGCTCATCCACGACGACGTCATGGACGCCTCCGACACCCGCCGCGGCATGCCCGCGACCCACCGCTACTTCACCGCCCTGCACGCCGAGCAGGGGTGGGACGGCGACGGCGACAGGTTCGGCGCCGCGGGCGCGATCCTCGCCGGGGACCTCTGCCTGGCCTGGTCCGACGAGGTCTTCCGCAGCGCCGTCCTGCCGGGTGACCGGCGCCGCGACGCGGAGGTCGTCTTCGACCGCATGCGCACCCAGCTCATGGGCGGGCAGTACCTCGACATGCTGGCCCAGGCCGCGCCGCTGCGCGTGGCCTCGCGCGCCGTCGGCGCGGTGAGCGCGGGCGCCTCGGGCGCGGTGGCAGCGGCCCCGCTGCAGGCGGAGGCGGAGAGGCTGCTGCAGCGGGCGCGGCGCGTCATCTGCTTCAAGAGCGCCAAGTACTCCGTGGAGCAGCCCCTGCTGGTGGGCGCCGCGCTGGGCGGGGCCTCCCCCGCGCTGCTGGCGTCGTACTCGGCGTTCGGGCTGGCCCTGGGCGAGGCGTTCCAGCTCCGCGACGACGTGCTCGGCGTCTTCGGCGACCCGGCCCAGACCGGCAAGCCCGCCGGTGACGACCTGCGCGAGGGCAAGCGCACGGTGCTCGTGGCGTACGCGCTGCAGGGCGCGACGCACGCCCAGGCCGAGCTGCTGCAGCAGCACCTCGGAGACCCGCACCTCGACGCCGACGGCGTGGCGGCCCTGCGCGACGTCGTCGTCGACACCGGCGCCCTGGCGCGCGTGGAGGAGCTCATCGACGACGGCGTCCGCCGCAGCCGCGAGGCCCTCGCCGGCGCCGCCGTCACCGACGAGGGCCGCGCCGCGCTGGACGCCCTGGTCGACGCCGCCACCGCCCGCACCACCTGAGCCCACCACCCGGTCACCCCAGCCCGGCGCACCGCGGCACGCCGCGGCGCACCCGGCGCGGTGTGACGACCAGCACCCGCCCGCCCTCTGGGGCGGCGCCCCGCTCCCCCCGCTGTGAGGATGACCGCGTGACCTCCCTGCTGTCCCCGCTGGCCGGCTCCAGCTCCCGCCGACTGGCCGCGCGCCGCACCGTCGACGCGCTCGTCCCCGGCCGCCAGCGCGGCGTCGTCGGCCCCACCGACCACGTGGTCGTCGTCGGGGCGGGGCTGGCGGGCCTGTCGGCCGCGATGCGCCTGGCCGGCGCGGGCCGGAAGGTCACCGTGGTCGAGCGCGAGGCGCACCCGGGCGGCCGCGCCGGGCGCATCACCGCGCCCGCGCCGGACGGCGCCGGCGACTACCGCTTCGACACCGGCCCCACGGTGCTGACCATGCCCGACCTGGTGGCCGACTGCTTCGACGCCCTCGGCGAGGACATGGCCGACTGGCTCACCCTCGAGCCGGTCACCCCGCTGTACCGGGCCAAGTACGCCGACGGCTCCACCCTCGACGTGCACGCCGACCCCCAGCAGATGGCCGAGGAGGTGCGGCGGGTCTGCGGCCCCGAGGAGGCGGCCGGGTACCTGCGCTTCGTCGAGTTCGTCTCCGAGCTGTACCGCGCCGAGATGCGCACCTTCATCGACAGGAACATCGACACCCCGCTGGACCTGCTGCGCCCCGACCTGCTGCGCCTCCTGCGCCGCAAGGGGTTCTCCAAGCTCGCGCCGGTCGTCGGGCAGTACCTCAAGGACGAGCGCCTGCAGAAGGTCTTCTCCTTCCAGGCGCTCTACGCGGGCCTGTCGCCCTACGACGCGCTCGCCATCTACGCGGTCATCGCCTACATGGACTCCGTGGCCGGGGTGTTCTCGGCGCGCGGCGGGGTCAGCGCGGTGCCCTCGGCGATGGCGGCCGCGGCCGCGGCCCACGGCGTGGAGTTCCGCTTCTCGACGACGGTCGCCTCCGTGGAGCACGCCAACAGCCGCGCCACCGCGGTCATCACCACGGACGGCGAGCGCATCCCCGCCGACGCCGTCGTCCTCAACCCCGACCTCCCGGTGGCGTACTCCGACCTGCTCGGCGTGGAGCACCGCCGCCTGCGGCCCCTGGTGTTCTCCCCCTCGTGCTACCTCATGCTCGCTGGGTCGAGGGCGTCGTACGAGGACGCCGCCCACCACACGATCCTGTTCGGGCGGGCGTGGAAGGAGGTGTTCGCCGAGCTGACCGGCGGGCGCCTCATGAGCGACCCGAGCGTGCTGCTGTCGACCCCCACCGTGAGCGACCCGAGCCTGGCCCCGGCCGGGCGGCACGTCTACTACGTGCTCTTCCCCACCCCGAGCCTGTCCGCCGGCGCCAAGCACGGCCTCGACTGGAACGAGGTGGCGCCGCGCTACCGCGAGCACGTCATCTCCACCCTGGAGCGCCGCGGGTACCCCGGGTTCGGCGAGGGCATCGAGGTGGAGGACGTCACCACCCCGCTCGACTGGCTGGACCGCGGCATGGCCGACGGCGCCCCCTTCGCCTCCTCCCACACCTTCGGCCAGACCGGGCCGTTCCGCCCCGGCAACCTGTGGGGCGAGAACGTCGTGTTCACCGGGTCGGGCACGCAGCCCGGCGTCGGGGTCCCGATGGTGCTCATCAGCGGTCGCCTGGCCGCCGAGCGCATCACCGGCGTCGACCGCTCGTACCGCTCCCGCGCGTGGCGGTGAGCGAGCGGGCGGGCGGCCGCGCGGCCGGCCGGCCGGCGGGCAGCACCAGCCTCGACGCGGCGGGGGTCACCGACCCGCAGCTGCGCGCCGACCTGCTGGCGTGCCGCGCGCTGCACGCCGAGCACGGCAAGACCTACTTCCTGGCCACGGCCCTGCTGCCACCGGCCAAGCGCCCCTGGGTGTGGGCCCTGTACGGGTTCGCCCGCTACGCCGACGAGTTCGTCGACTCCCTCACCGACCCCGACCCCGACGCGCTGGTCGCCTGGTCGGACGGGTTCCTCGCCTCGCTCGACGGCCGCGAGCGGCCGAGCGAGCCGGTGGGCCGGGCGATGCTCGCGACCGTGCGGCGGTGGGACCTGTCGCTGGGCACGGTGACGGCCTTCCTCGAGTCGATGCGGGCCGACATCACCACCACCCACTACCCGACCTACGCCGACCTGCAGCGGTACATGTACGGCTCGGCGAACGTCATCGGCCTGCAGATGCTGCCGGTGCTGCAGCCCCTGCCCGGCACCGAGGCCGAGGCGGCGCACCGCGCCGAGCTGCTCGGCGAGGCGTTCCAGATGAGCAACTTCATCCGCGACGTCGGGGAGGACCTTGACCGCGGTCGCACGTACCTGCCCGACGAGGACCTCGCCGCCCACGGCGTCGACAGGGAGCTGCTCCTGCACGGGCGCCGCTCGGGCGCGCTCGACCGCCGGGTCGTGGAGCTGCTGCGCTTCGAGGTGGCCCGGACCCGCGAGCTGTACCGCGAGGCCGAGCCCGGCATCGCGATGCTGCACCCCACCAGCCGCGACTCGATCCGCTGCGCCTTCGAGCTGTACGGCGGCATCCTCGGGGCCGTCGAGGAGGCCGGGTACCGCGTGCTCGACCAGCGCGTGTCGGTGCCGCTGCCGCGGCGCCTCGCGGTCGCGCTCCCGGCGCTGGGCCGCGCGCGGGCCGCGCGCCGCGAGATGACCCGCTGGAGGGCGCTCCCCCGCCCGTGACCGCGGGGTCGGGGTGATCGCCACCACACCGGTCAGAACGGTCACAAGCCCCGGGAGACCGCCCCGCGCGGGTACTCCTGCTGGGTGAGCTCCACCTCCACCGGGACCAGCGCCAGCGCCGGCCGTCCCGAGACCCCGCCGCCCGCCCGGCCCTCGCGCGCAGCGCTGCGCTCGACGGTCCTCATCGTCGTCGTCGCCCTGGCGATCTGCGTCCTGCCGCCCCCGGAGGGCGTCGACCCGCGCGGCATGCCCATGCTCGCGATCTTCATCGGCACCGTGCTCGGCCTCATCCTGCAGCCCCTGCCCAGCGCCTCGGTGGCGATCATCGGGCTCGCCGCCGCGATGGTGACCGGCACCATGGACCCGGGCACGGAGGCCCTGACGGGCTTCAGCAACCCGACCGTGTGGCTCATCGTGGCCGCCTTCTTCATCGCCGACGGCTTCCTGGTGACCGGCCTGGGCCGGCGCATCGCGCTGCTGTTCATCACCCGCGTGGGCCGGTCGAGCCTGGGGCTGTCCTACGGCCTGGCCATGACCGACCTCGTGCTGGCGCCGGCCACCCCGTCCAACACCGCCCGCAACGGCGGGGTCGTCTACCCGATCATCGCCTCGCTGAGCCGGGTGCAGGGCTCCACGCCCGACGACGACGGCTCGCGCCGCCGTCTCGGCGCCTACCTGGCGCTGACGTCGGTGCAGGTCAACGTCGTCACCTCGGCCATGTTCCTCACCGCGATGGCGGGCAACCCGGTGGCGCAGGGCGTGGCGGCCGACGCCGGTGTCGAGGTCACCTGGGGCGGCTGGGCCCTGGCGGCCCTGGTCCCCGGCCTGGCGAGCCTGGCCCTGGTGCCCTGGCTCATGTCCAGGGTCTACGGGCCCGCCCTGCGCGCGACGCCCGACGCCCCCGCCGAGGCCCGCGCCGAGCTGGCCAGGACCGGCCCCACCTCCAGGGACGAGGTGGTCATGGTCAGCGTCTTCGCCCTGCTGCTCGTGCTGTGGTGCCTCGGTGCCGAGATCGGCTTCTCCGCCACGGCCGCGGCCTTCCTGGGGGTGGCGCTGCTGCTGGTCACCGGGGTGCTGTCCTGGAAGCAGCTGGCCGGCAACAGCGCCGCGTGGCAGACGCTGCTGTTCTTCGCGGTGCTGATCGGCATGGCCGACCAGCTCGCCGCGCTGGGCGTCGTGGCGTGGGTGGGTGACACCGTCAGCGGCGCCGTCGGCGGCCTCGGCTGGGTGCTCGCGCTGGTCGTGCTGTCGCTCGTGTACTTCTACGCGCACTACCTGTTCGCGTCCAACACCGCGCAGGTGGTGGCGATGTACGGCGTCTTCCTCGGCGCGGCCGTCGCGGCGGGCGCCCCGGCGCTGCTGGCGGCGCTCGTGCTGGGCTTCCTCGGCAGCCTCTTCGGAGGCATCAGCCACTACGCCTCGGGCCCGGCCGGGGTGGTGTTCGGCTCGGGGTACGTGACCTCGAAGGAGTGGTTCCGGGTCGGCTTCGTCATGGGTCTGGCGCTCCTGCTGGTGTGGGGTGTGCTGGGATCGGTGTGGTGGAAGGTCCTCGGCCTCTGGTGAGGGGGCTGCGGCCCCAGGACCGCGAGGTCCTGCGCCTCGCCGTGCCGGCGCTGGGGGCGCTGCTGGCCGAGCCGCTGTTCCTCCTGGCCGACTCCGCGATCGTCGGGAGGCTCGGCGTGCTGCCGCTGGCCGGCCTCGGGGTGGCCGGGGCGGTGCTCGCCACCGCCGTCAGCGTCTTCGTCTTCCTCGCCTACGGGACCACCGCGAGCGTGGCCCGGCGGGTCGGCGCGGGTGACCTGCGCGGGGCGCTGGCCAGCGGTGTCGACGGGATGTGGCTGGCCGCGGGTCTGGGGGTCGTGGTCGCCGTCGCCGCGTGGGCGGTCAGCGGTCCGGTGGTCGACGCGCTCGGCGTCTCGCCGGCCGCCCGGCCGTTCGCCCTGGACTACCTGCACTGGAGCCTGCCCGGGCTGCCCGGGATGCTCGTGGTGCTCGCCGCCACCGGGGTGCTGCGCGGCCTGCAGGACACCACCACCCCGCTCGTGGTCGCCGTCGCCGGCGCCGCGGTCAACACCGGGCTCAACCTGCTGCTCGTGTTCGGCGCCGGTCTCGGTGTCGCGGGGTCGGCAGCGGGCACGGCCGTCACGCAGCTGGGCATGGCGGTGTGGCTCGCGGTGGTGGTGGTCCGCGGGGTCCGCCGCCAGCCGGGCGCCGGCTGGGCCGACCTGGCCCCGCGCGGCCTGGGCGTGCTGCGCTCCGCCCGCGCCGGGGTGCCGCTGCTCGTGCGCACGCTGGCGCTGCGGGCGGCGCTGCTCCTCACCACGTTCGTCGCGGCCCGCCAGGGCGACGCCGGCATCGCCGCCCACCAGGTGGCCGTGGTGCTGTGGACGACGACGGCGCTCGCCCTCGACGCCCTCGCCATCGCCGCGCAGGCCCTGGTGGGGCGGGCGCTCGGAGCGGGTGACGCCGCTGCGGCCCGGGACCAGGTGCGCCGGCTGGTGCTCTGGGGCGTGGTGACGGGGGTGGTCATGGGGGCGCTGCTCGCCGTCCTGGCCACCCCGGTGGCCTCGCTGTTCAGCCCCGACCCGGAGGTCCGCGCCGCGCTGGCCGCCGCGACCGTGGTGCTGGCGTGCTGCCTGCCGCTGGCGGGCTGGGTCTTCGTGCTCGACGGCGTGCTCATCGGCGCCGGTGACGGCCGCTACCTCGCCGGCGCGAGCATCGCCTCGGCCGCGGTGTACGCGCCGCTGGCCCTGGCGGTCCTGGCGTGGGCGCCGCCCGGCCGCGCCGGCCTGGTGTGGCTGTGGGTGGCCTTCGCCGGCGCCTACACCGCCGCTCGGCTGGTCACCCTCGTGCCCCGGGAGCGCAGCGGGGCCTGGCTGGTCACCGGCGCCACCCGCTGACCCCGGCTCGGCGGAGCAGGGCCAGCGCGACGACGACACCGGGTGGGGCGCCTCCCAGCGCCAGGTCGTGGACCTCGCACGCGGCGAGCGACGCCGCGGCGTCGCCGGCCAGCCCCTCCCCCATCGCCTTCGAGGCCGCCTCGGTGCGCACCCAGGTCCGCAGCTCGGCGGGGTCCCCACCGGGAGCTGCCACCTCGACGTCGACGCCGACCGGACCCACCGCGCTCACCGCCACGACCGCCAGGTCGCCCGCGTGCGCCACCGAGGCGCCGAGGCGCGGCTCGCCGTCGACCAGCGGACGGCCGTGGTCGACGCCTGCGCACCCGGGGCACTCCCAGCGCAGGGGGACCCCCTCCGGGTCGGCACCGCGCAGTACCGCCACCTCGGCGCGCAGCAGCACCACCGCGAGCGCCGACAGCTCGTGCTGGTGGGGGTGGCGCACCGCGCGCAGCCTCACGGCGTCCGACGGGGCCAGGCCCGACCGCCACCGCGCGGGCCGCTGCGCCAGGGTCGCCCAGCGCACGCGGACGCCGGGCAGCACCTCGAGGGCGCTGCCCGGCTCCGCCGCTCCACCTGGGCTCAGGCGAGGGCCCTCGCCGTGGCCTCGGACAGCAGCGCCAGGCCGGTGTCGAGGTCGTCGTCGCTGGTGGTGAGGGCGGGCAGCAGCTTGACGACCTCGTCGTGCGGCCCGGAGGTCTCCACCAGCA
>Ga0325403_1002724_pt1 | contig 15796 bp, 9 predicted proteins | sample PopdelMetagenome_19_FD_205665 | JGI IMG/M metagenome (GOLD analysis project Ga0325403, IMG submission 205665) | Populus deltoides microbial communities from Bellville, Georgia, United States - Xylem-PdKOR-R4 | ecosystem: Host-associated > Plants > Phyllosphere > Stem > Wood/Secondary xylem...
CTAGAGTCTCTTTTCTAAACATCCTAAACCATTAACCGGAACAATCTTGATATAGTCATACTTGTACATCGTATAAATACACATGTATTATTCCATAGATAATGAAATGATCATATACTCAGTTGCTGAAATTGTGTCCCGGTGTGTTCTATTTTTCTTTTTCTTTTTTTTATCTTTGTTGGTTTTTTGAACAAGAAAGACAGAAAGTAAAGAGAAAAGTTGAGTGAAATTTTCTAGTCTTTCATATCTGTTCTACCACTTGCAGGTTACATAACTGATAATACATAGAGAAAGCTAGGAAGAGACAGTTCTACACATGGAGGTCGATACCTAATCTAACGGACTTCTAGCCTTTACTTCGCAGCTTGTGCAAAATCATATCTCCTGCAATTTCAGACCATACTCCATACATATCAGATTAGGTCCCAAAATATCAGTACATACTGCCTGCATGCACACAACAGTCCACATAATAAACATATATTGCAGAGTACTTAGAAAAAAATCTCATTATTCTGACAACCTTTTCTTGCATTTACCACAGCCTCTTTTTTTAGAAGTTGAATGAAAGTTCAATTTTCAATAGGATTGCCTCTATGCTGATGGCAAGGGACAAAAACAGATGTAAATTCTAATTAATTAAATGTTTAAGAACACAAGGGTGCTGAAAGATGACAGGGTCTGGTCAAGATTAATACAGCAAAATTAACATGGTAGACTCGTAAATAAGTCTGTTAAACATCAAATTTTGCTCTCTTAGCTCATAAAGATTGTTTAATCTTAATCATTAAGCACCAAATGAAATTTAATGGAACTCACATGTTAGACTCAAATTCCAGCATATTGAAAGCAATGAAAAATTAGATGGCTGTCTTTCGGTTAGGGGGAAAGTGGAATCATCCAGCAATGTTATTCAGCGGCTACCCGCAGCTCTTATCGTTATGCTACAACTTGGCTAGAGATACTGAAGCCAAAGTTGCGGATCTTGTCTTCCTTTATCCCAATAGAGATTTCAGGACTTAGCATTGTATGCATTAATAAATAACCACTCGTGTGTTGCAGATGAAATGCTAGTATTCAATTCAAGAGAGTTGCTGAATTACTGAGCAAGAGACAATGCGTAGACATCAGGGCTGCCATTTTTCTGAAACATGTTACCGCCATTAATAGTTGAAGAGGATGAGATTCCTCATGTCTCCCTCACCCCAATATATATTCAGTAGATGTCAACAGATGGAAAGCACACAGAATTGAATCAATATTTTCAGCCATCAAAACTTCTTTTCTACAAGAAAGAAATAAAAATGGCTGCCTCCCCCGTCCGTCAGAAAACTAGCTTCCATGCTCGATCCAACAGTCTACCCTCTAGACCACATCCAATCATTTCGGAATTTGATGAGAATATTTGCAGAGTAAGAGATTCACAGGCCACCTCTAAATCATCTTCATCATCATCAATAGGACACAAACTAAGTAGCCTTCAGGATTTGTATGATTCTGTTGATAAGTTCCTACAACTGCCACTTACCCAACAAGGCTTGGCACAACAACGCAATCAGAAATGTGTCGATGAGCTCTTAGAGGGATCTCTCAGGCTCTTGGATACGTGCACTCTACCCAGGATGCACTGTTGCAATCAAAAGAATTCATTCGTGAGCTTCAATCTGTTATTAGCAGAAGACAAGGAGGCGTTGACAGCGAGATCAGGAAATACATTGCATCCAGGAAAGTAGTAAAGAAGTCAATAAAAAAGGCCTTGAGGAACTTGAAGGGCATGGAAAACAGGCGCACCTTCTCTAATGAAGAGTACCCTGAGATTATCATGTTAAGAGAGGTTGAGTCCATCAGTCTTGCCGTGTTCGAATCATTACTATCATTCATTTCCGAACCAAAGTCACAAGCAAAGAAAAGCGGCTGATCATTGGTTTCCAAGCTGATGAACCACCACAGAATAGCATGTGAGGAAGAAGAAACAAATGAGATTGGATTTGCAATGGCTGATTCTGCTTTACAATCTCTTATCAGTTGCAAAACAGATAAGATGATGGATGTGCAAAAGAAGCTAAACAATTTGGAGTTGTGCATTGAAGATCTTGAAGATGGAATTGATGGCATCTTTAGGCGCATGATAAAAACTAGAGCCTCCTTTCTCAATATTTTCAGTTAGTGGCCTGCAAAATCAGCTAAAATCATACTTTGTCAATGGATGAAATATACTTGTAAATATTTTTTATATATAATTCACATACTTTTTATGAAACTATATATATATGTGCTCCTTATGAGGTTCTTTCTATTATGGTTTTAGGACATCCATTTTTAAGCCAAATTATTCATTACATTTAATTTGCACTCACTTAAAAATTATTCATTACTTTAATTTGTGTTTAGTTAGTGTTTTAGAATACAAGGAAAAACTATATAAAAAAAAACATAAACATGTTTAATTAAAAAAATAAAAACAGAGATATAAAATAAATATATTTATAAGACAGTTTTGAAATGATTTTTTTGTTCTTTTAAAACAGAAAGGACAATGAGACATGTCTACTCTGTCTCAACTATCTTCCTATCTTTAGTTCAATATTAAAAAAAAAAATTGATAATTTTCAATTAATAAGATCTTTTCAATGAAAAATTCCCAAAACAATTGAATGCAAAATATTTGGATTCAATTTCTTAATGCCTGGGACAAACTAATTGCACTTGCGTTTTGGGAAAATAAATTAGTAAACTTTTCTATTGCAACTTGGAAGTAGTCTGAGACTTCTGAAATATTAGGCCAATAATGAATGCTGCACTGCTAAGTTTTCTTGAAATTTACGTCAGTATGGTTACTGTCAAGACTGTATTGTCTCAACAGATAAAATCTTTGACAATAGATTGTCAGAATAATGAAAGCTTTTGCTAAATACTCTACAGTTTATGTTTAGTATGTGGACTGTATGTATGCAAGTAGTTTGCACTGATATTTTGGGACCTAATCTGATATAAAACCTGATGTGTATGGAGTATGGTTTGAGATTGCAGGAGATGGTTTTGCACAAGCTGCTAAATAAAAGCTAAAAGTCTGTCAGATTTGGTATCGATGCAGGGGATCTGAACAGTTGTATATGGATCTGTTATAATAGCAAAGATAAGTGGATCATATCTTGAGTTCAAGAAGAGATCTAGTCATACCAAATAATATATCTAACAAAAAAACTTATAATTTTTTATTTAATTATTTGATCACCCTCAAATTTTGACAGGAAATTCTATTAGCTGCGTTCTATAGGGGGCAGCCCACTTCAATGGATGACATAGGGAAGGCCTTATAAAAGGGTTAGAAGATACTGTTTGATTCAGTTTTATTATTTTTCTATTTAATTTTGGATTTCTAACCTTAATTTTGTTTTTATTTCTCCAATCTATTTAGGTTTCTAATTTTTCTTCTTTGTAAGGTCATTAATTTCATGTAAATCTTTTTGGAGAGGCAAACAATCAGAGAATAAATTATTTAGAATAAAACGGTTAGGGTTGTTCTTGCTTTAGATCATTTTCAGAAATTATGTCTTCTTTGTTCTAATCCTAATATGATTAGGTTCAGCTGCGTCAGGTATCGACTTCCATGTGTAGAACTGTCTCTTCCTAGCTTTCTCTATGTATTATCAGTTATGTAACCTGCAAGTGGTAGAACAGATATGAAAGACTAGAAAATTTCACTCAACTTTTCTCTCTAGTTTCTGTCTTTCTTGTTAAAAAAACCAACAAAGGTAATTGCTGGCCTCGCAGTAATATCTAAATTCTAATATAGCAGAGAGGCATCACCAAGTCATGCATGCGGATCTTTCCTGCCTATCGAGCAACAATCAGACCTGTGATTTAAGAATTTTATAAAGGAATTGCATGTTCGCATGAATTTTTATATGACCAATTTGATTTTCAAACAGTTCTCTCGTGCAGGCATGCCTGAAAAATGGACGTTGCCAGGCCACCTGTATCTAGAAAATTGGTGTCAAAGCCATTCATGTGCGCGATAATTAGGTCAGTACTATACCTTATCTTCTGTCAATGGGCTATGGTAGTTGTCTTGTGAGTTGGAGATGTGGTGAGGGAGGAGGCATTGGCAAACATAACTGATGAATTTTTGATCCAAATCGAAATCGTGTAGAAGAGATTCCTCGTGTCTCCCTAACTCCGCGGTGTATATTTAGGCAATGATAACACAAGAAAGGCAAATTACAAGACGTATATTTCATATTCACCTTCTTTAATCTCCCCTTTGAGAAAGAAAAATGGCTTCATCTTCTAACCAAAAAAACCGGCTTCCATGCTCGCTCTAACAGTTTTCCCTCTAGATTAAACCCAGTCATCACTCAGCTTGATGAGCATTTATGCAGATCAAGGGCTTCTGAAGGTGCCTCTGTTGAAAGAATGCTTTAAAAACTGCAAAAGATCAGGAGAGTTGCTGAGGAAAAGATTTATACTTGAAGATCAAGTCTTTGAGAATAAATTCTGTTATTATTTTATTGTTTTGTTATTAGAAGTTTATTATGTGATCAGCAGATTTGATTGTTTTAAAAACTCTATTTAAGAGAGTTATGCAATCAATAAAATATTATCTTCTATACAAGTTGTCCTTCCTTACGTGTTGTTCTGCACAATCTATTATAGGATCCAACAGCCTCTACCTTATCATCCTTGGGTAGAAAACTAAGCAGCCTTCAGGATTTGCATGATTGTGTCAACAAGTTATTTTTGCTACCACTGAAGCAACAAGCAATAGCCCTAAGTAATACGATATGGAATTATGATATGTATACTATTTTTGTACGCCATTTGATAGGATAGATTTGATATATTTGTTTTGTTTGGTGTTTAATTTATATAACTGTATTCACTTATCTTAAAATATATATTAGCATATATTATAATTATTACCTCTCACTGAGTGTTTTGACTCACCCTTTCATTTATATTTTTCAGGTTTTTAGTTTAGTTTTGGTAGCAAGATCTTTTGGTTATGTTCTTCTTGCTTCTTGAGTCGGTATGCCTCGTTTGTTTCTTAAGACTATCAGTTTATTTTTTATTTGTTATTCATAGATACTCCGCATAATGATTTTAATTATGTTTTAAATTTATTTTGGATTATTTATGAAAGAGTCAAATTTTAATTTATTTATTAAATTCCTCAATTTTGAATATATTATTTTATCCTACGTTATTTTATGATTTTTATGATATCAAATATGTAAGTTATGAGATTTGCCATATCTAGAAGATGTTAATATCTTATGTTTGTGGTGTTGTTCATTAGTTCAGAAATCGGGTCGTGACATAACACCCCTCAGCTCACCATGTGATGAGTGTATTGTCAGAGTAAGAGATTCACATGCCCCTCGGCATCATCATCAACCATGTGTAGATCTTGAAGAGGGCAATGAAGGCTTTTCTAGACGCATGATCAAAACAAGAGCCTCCTTTCTCAATATTTTCAGTCAAATAACTAAAAAATCATTGCAAATCATACTTTGCTAATGAATTGATTCACTTGTTAAAAAAAAAAACCGATGCCTACCACCCATGCTTTCTTCAAACCATGTGCTGCTGCTTATGATGCAATGCGATGAATCCATATAATTTGATCAATTTAGTCCACACAGACCAAGTTTATCTAATAATAATAATAATAATAAATAATATCTTTCTTCAGACAACTTCATATTTCACGATAAACCATTTCATGGATCCGGTACTTCAGTCCAAGGAATAGAGCAACATATGCTGGTGTGCAAGGAAGGCTAATATTGTAATAATTTTGGGTTTAAAAGAAAACTACGACTTAGAGCAGATTAGTCCAAATTACATGAAAACTGGAGGGCAGAAGTAGCAGGTTTAGTGAAATGCGATAGAGTTGCACTTGCGTTCAGCGGCCAAGAAAGACCTCAAGATTACATTTCTCATTTTCTTCCCTGACAGCTTCATTAGCCACAGCAATCAACTTAATCTTACCCTTGTCTAAATCTAATAGACTTGAACTTAACAGATACTTTGATTTGGGGTTAATCAAGATAACCAAAACAATTCAACTGCTAAGGATCAAGCTCATAAATATAAGTAAGGCCGAAACCAACCTGAAGGATCTCGGTCATCTCGACATAACATATTTCCAAAACCAGGCTCATTGAGAAACTTGTAACAAAAGCTCCATCAAAGAACAAATCAGATCTTCAGAACCCCAGTAGAACGGGAAAAATTATACATGCATTAATGAGCAAGTGTTTTTTTCTTTTCTTCTCTACATTACATTGATGAAAACAAATTCAATTCACAGCTCAAATTTTACACAAACTTGGGGTAGCCTCGATGACAGTGGGTAGTGGTGTGTGGATATTTATTATTATTATTATTATTATATATCTTATTCTCATGATCCTTTTCCACCTCTTTGCTTCTTTTCTTCTAATGCAGCAGCTTCATTCAACATATCGGCAGCGTCATTGTGCATGTCAAGTTTAGCAAGGGCAACTGACTGCATGTAGAAGGCTGTTGGCCAATCTGGATAAACACACTGTGCTTGCATTGCATCTCGAAGGGCAGCATCTGGTTGATCACACAAAAGAAAACAAAGACTGCGCCGAGCAAAAACAGTTGGGGAAACCATGGTTCCTACATCGATGAACTGCATCAAAAACAAAGCTAAAGGTTATGAGAACATATGTTCAAAAATCTTATGTCTTACTAATGCTTGTGCATATTAGCACATAGAGAAAGGTGGAGCTGTTCTGAGCACTGCTTGAAACTAAATAATATAACATCATTTTCTGAGAAAACCAATATGCTCTGTAACTCATTGACAAAAATGAAAACAAAGTGTCTGAAATACATGTCTCAATGAACAAATATCTAATCAATGAAGATGTGGAATATAAAATGAAAAGGCATGCTTCAAACATGCGTTACTAGTTTGGGTATGAAGCCATCCTAAAAATAACCAACTGGCTGAAAGTTCCAACGAATAACCAAGTACCCTTCAAAAACATACCTGAGAATAACAGTCAATGGCAGTTTTAAAATCTTTGTCACGGAATGCAAAGTCCCCTCGCTTCCTCGATTCCAACATGTCTCTCATCTGCTGCGTCCACTCTTGGAACGATAACTGAACCAGACCATGTTTCACAAAACCTATCAGCATAAAATTCAACAATATAAATATACAAGATTTTCTTTTCTAAAACAATTACCTCATTTGTTCCCTCATCATCTTTGTAGTGTGTCATAACCATGATCTGATGAATTGCTGTTAGGTCCATCCTTGAACAGGCCTCCCCCATTGGGGAGAGGGGGCGCTGAGGAGTTGCTGGGGCTTCCTCGTGCTTTGATATTCCGAGCATTACATATGATGGAACCTGACAGCCCAGAACTTCAATTATTAGTTTCTCAACACAAAATGATGCTGCTTTGATCTTCTTCGAACAACATGACTAATATGTGGAGATGATCCCATATGAAAGGAAAAAAAAGGAATGGGCATCAAGGAACTTAATTCTATCTGTAAATCTTTTTCTTTAAAAAAAAAACAGAAGAATATAGTGTCTTTTTATCAGAATGTGATTTACTCATTGGTGTTCAAAGTCTTTGAGTTGTGATTTGAAGCTTGAGACATCCAAGACATTTGTTAAATTGACAGAGTAAATAACCTAATGAAAATCCAAAAGCGTTCTGGCACTGCATTGAAAGTGTTTGTAGATGCATGTTATTTCCAGACCAAGGTTTTCACCAACGCCAAATAAGAAAGCAAAACATCTTCCAAACACATCCAGTGACAGGTCCAGAATGTTTCAATCTCTTTAAAGGAAGGATAGCTTAAATTGATAATTGAAAAACCAAAATAGATGACATTGATTGAATTTCCTTACATCAGGTTTCGTTTGCAGTGGAGCTAGTGTTGTAACAAGGTCCTTTGTACTAGGCCGTTCCCTAGGTTCATATTGCAAACATTGAGAGGCAAGCCCAACAACCACAGTTGCTTCTTCTGTAGAAAAGTTTCCTTCCAAATGTGAATCCATCAAGAGAGTGATGTTTTTTCCCATTATCATATCAATTGCCTGCAGTGCAAACATTAAATTAATACCCAATGATACATCTTATAAAAATCAGCAAAACTTGAAGAAATATCAACATCATATCTATGTGATCCATGTATAGCAACCAGCAAAACCAAGATGAACTTTTGATCATACGAAAAAAAAAGATGAATTTTGGTGATGCCTGATGCTTTTGCTGAAAGGCATAGCAACATTAACATTTGCTTTTTGATTAATAGAACCGTACAAGATTGAATCACCATGCAATCTGCTATGAGCGAAGGTCACTTACATGACTTGGAGGGATATGCTTTCCACTTAGCAAATCCAGAAGGACAGTACCAAAGCTGTAAATAACACTTTCAGGTGTGACCCTTCCTACAAAATTCAAGTTAAGGCAAAAACAAGATGCATTGAGCCAAATGCATGGACAAGATACAGCTATTCAAGTTGAAGAGATGAAAAATATCATAACACATAACAAGCTTGCTGATATAAAAATTTGACAGTAATTACCATTTCTTAGATACTCTGGAGGGGTGTAAGCAAGATTAGTACTATAACTTTTCCCATCTCTACTATTTTTCATCAAGCCAAAACATGAAAGGCGTGGATCACCATCCTATAAGGTCCATTAAAGAGGATTTATAAGCACCCTAGATGGCAATAAATGCATGGTATTTATGAACATAAAAGAACCATGATACTGAGTGATAAGTTCTTAGAAACTGAGAAGGAATACCTCGTCAAAGAGAACCCTATAGGCATTCAAGTCATGGTATAGTGGACGGCCCTCAGAACTACAATAATCTAAGGCTTCAGCAATGTAGAGGGCTACTCTTAAACGCATTGCCCATTCAATGGTTTGATTTTCCCCTGTGAAGAATGAAAGAAGACTGAAGTTTAGACTTTGATATCTCAGCATAAGGCTCATATCAACTGAATCAAGGACCAACCCCAACAATGTCATAACACATGGAAAACATTTTCTAACTGCAACCAAATCAATTCTGCAATACAAAGGAAAGGACCAACCCCAACACTGTCATAACACATGGAAAACATTTTCTAACTGCTACTTGATGTGAGTAAATTCAATAATGCATTGATTAGGAGCGGAATTGGCATTATTGAATACATTACTTGAACCTTGAACAACAATTCAAGATTTCAACAAACTAGAAATGTAGCAACAGGGAGAGAAATTTATTCCTCACCGTCAATCAAACAATCATTTCATTCATGGATAAATAATGCCAATCATGATTATACTTCAAGTTCAACACAATAAGACTATAACAAGCAATAAATAATGGAAGAAAACTAGTCAAACCAAACAAAAGATTCAAGAAAAGCATACACACACAAACACGTACAATGGAATAAATGCTTAGCTAGGGTGTCATTAGGCATGTACTCAGCAACAAGCAGCCTCTCATCTCCATCACAGCAATACCCTATCAAATTAGCCAGCTTTTTATGCCTCAACTTCCCCACCCCCCATGCCTCCTCCTATAACAACAACAACCCAATTCACAAAAGCCATCAAAAAATCAGGAAACCATATAAAGAAACGAACTTGATAAGGTCAAAACTCAAAGCAAGAAACTTTATGGATACCGCAAACTGTTTAGGATCAGGCCAAGCCATCTTCGTAAACTTTTTAACAGCGATCCACCTCCGGTTTTGAAGTCTGCCTTTGTAGACAAGATTAGGTGCCTTTTCACCACTTTCAGAGACTATGTTATCAGGACTGAAGTTATTCGTTGCTGTTTTGAGGTCAGGGAAAGAGAATTCACAGAAGGAAGGGATTCCTGTTGCAGGGTCAAGTACAATTGAACCTGATGGATTAAGAGGATGTTGTTGATGGGTTTTTTTGTGGTCTTTTTCTGGATGAGTTTCAGCTAGAATTGAAGAAGAACAACAACCCATGATAGTACTATGCGTTGTTGGTGATGACTGATGATGGGTTTCTTTCTTCCTTGATTTTGAATTTGGCTATGGATAGAGAGAGAGACAGATGAATTAATTATTATTATTATTATTATTATTATTATTACAAGAGTTATATAGTTTTAAGAAGTAGTTGTTGTTTGTTGTTGTGTTCTTTCTCTTTGATCCTTTGCCATGTTTTTCCTTTCCTTTCTTCCTTTTTGGTAATAAAGGGAAGGGCTTCATAATTTTAACAGTAACGGAATATTATTACAAATAAAACAAAAAATTCATCGGTGTTTCACCGTAGATTATGCACAGTATAATTTATAGTAAAACGACTGAAAAGTTTTTCGACGATAAAAAAAAACACATACGGGTAAAATTATATTTTCACATGTTTATTACATAATATAATTATTTTTATGTAATTAATATTTGAGAGTTATTTTTGAGTTTTTATATTTTTTATATATTTTAATTACTGCATAACCCATGGGATCAACCTTCTTTCCAAAGGTCAAGGAGCATTTTAGGTTTTTTAACCTTGATTTTTTTAGAATTATTTTGTGGGGTCAAAAAATAAAAAAGATAGTGTGTGCATCTTTTAAGTGACATGTGTAGCGCCTTTTAGTGGTCGTTGGTAGCCTTCTGCGACTACAACCAAACCATTGTGCCACGTTCATCAAGGTGGGTCGCTTGCTGTTTGCCTTCATGGCACAGAGGAGCTCCAACGATAATTTTTTTTTCTCCCCTTTTTTTCTCTCTCCTTCACCTTAAAAGATTTGTTGGCCTTGCAAAGTTGTAAAGTGGTCCTCACTCATTTAAATGTATTGAATTTGAAAAAAAAAATTCAATTTCATCTCTTGGCATTTCATTTTTTTATTATTTTTTTTAAATTTGATCCTTATTTTTTTATTCCTATTTAATTTTCTTTTAATTTTTTTATTGGATGTTATTTTTTGATTTAATCTCTAATCATTTGATTGTAATTCTTTCTTTTTTTGTTGTTAAATTTGATATCCATTCTTATGATTGCAATTCTTTTTATTTTGAGTTCTCTTCTTGATTAATTAATTTTTTCTATTTCATCCCTTATTGTTTAATTTCATTGAATTTTCGTATTATACTTGGTGCTTTTTTTATCATACTTTTAAAACTCAGCCCGAGAGTCGACCTTCATAATGTCTCGAATCATGGGTTAGGTCAGATAACCAAGGTTACTAGGGTCAGTCGGAGTTTTTATTATGCAGGAAGTAAAAATGACATTATTTTGATATAAAAAAATAATGGGAAAAAAATTTATGGATGCTGACATGATTTTTCTCTAGTTAATCACTTGATTTTTTATTCAGCTAAAAAGTAAAAATGGTATTATTTTAATAAAAAATAATAGAGAAAAAAATTCAATTATGATCCTCTCTTTTTTCATTAGTCTTTCTTTGTTTTGGATTCTTTTTTAGATTGTTTTTTTCTTCTAGTTTCAGCCCTTTCCATTTGATTTTGTTTCATTTTGTTTTTATATTAAATATGGTGCTCATTCTTTTTATTGTTGTTTTTTTATTCTTTTCTTGGTTTTTTTCCCTTTCAATTTCGCCCCTCAACATTTTATTTCATTTCTTTTTTTTTCTAAATTTAGTTCTTATTTTTTTAATTACTCTTTTTTTTCTTTTTTTTTATTTGTTTTATCTTTCAATTTTTTCTCTCGACATTTTATTTTATTTGTTTTTTAATCTTATTTTGGTTCTCATTTTTTAATATCTCCTTTTTAGCCTTTTTATTCTATTTTTTTTATTAAGTCTCTCATTATTTACTTTCATTAGTTTTTATAGTAGATTTTGGTTGCTATTGTTCTGATTACTATTTGTTTTCTTTTTAGTTTTTAAAAATTTTGTTCAAAATTTCTTTTTTGTCTTTTGTATGATTATCTTAGTCTCATGACTAGAGTTGCTGGTTTTGAAGATTATCCCGATTTAACTTCAATCTTTTTTAAAAAAATTTATCTTTTAATATTAAGTTATTGGGCGTTGAGTTATCTATTTTATTTATCTTTTCTTTTTCTAGGATTATCCGAATAGCGAGTTAGTCAAGTTAACTTAGGTTCACTCAGGTTATTACTATTTAAATATCTTTTGTATGTTAGAAAAAAAAAATTGACTCGCCTCGCAGTATAGCATGGGTAAAAAAATTTAGTTAATAGTATTATTAGTTAACTTCTTACTTTTTAACTGTTGTTTTCAATTGTTCGGGGGTACAAGTTTTTAATAGGTATCAAACATGACTCGAAATGACCTAGGACTTGGGTGGAACCCTAAATCTATAGGTTAACCCGGATTTATCCTAAAATAATATTGTTTTGGATAAAAAATTTAAAAAAATCATTAAAGTTAACCTAATAAAGTCTTACTTAGGTTTGATCAAATTAATTAGGTCTCAAATTGACTCATCGGCTCACCTACATCTGATCTAGCAAACTCTTAACCTAGTTCAAAAGCAAACCAATCATGAGTTAAGTTTCAAATCGACAAGTTATCGGTTAGCTCGATAAGTCAAGTTTAATAACTAAGATACAAAAATTTTATTAAAGATTTATAAAAAAACACATCGTGTACAAGGAATTGAACCTTGATTAATAATGGGCATGTCTATTTGCCAACCACACTAACCCTCCAAATTACAAGAGATGAGAATGAGAGATATTCGTATTTATTAGAATTTTTTTTTACCATGTGAGAAAAAAATTGTGCTTCTAAAGTTGTGTTGTGATTTATATGTGCTTGTAAAACTTATATTTGCTAATGGAAAAATGTAAAATTATGGAAGGCATGTTATTAAAAGACTATTTTAAAAGATTTGGCCGGCCCCTTGAATTAGGAGGATCCATGTCGGCCACATAAAACTGTATTTGGGAACTCATTTTTATAAGATTAGAACATTCTTCTTTTTTATTAACCCAGTTTATCTATTTTCCTAATAAATGTGTTATAAGTCTCACACATTTAATCATCTTGCTTTGAAAATTAATTAAAATTTAAATTACTTGCTATAGTTAAAACATTCCCACTTGTATAATTAATTAATTAATTTCCATAATTGAGTAAAATCCCCATCCCATAATTCAATATTGTTGAACATAGAAATTAAATTATATCATCCTTTAAAAAAAATATTAGGAAACTCATTTGATTTCCATAGAATTTTTCTTATTCAAGTGGTATTTGTTGTTGTTAAAGGAAAGAAAGTTTCAGAGTTGCCACCGGGGAAATTATCCATATCATGGTGTAATCTCAAAAATTATTTCATGAAGTATCTGACCACCCATGATGATACTGAGGTTAGGCCTGGTTCATATAGTCTGTTTATTTTTATATTTTAAAAGTATTTTTTAAAATATTTTAATTTTTTATGTATTTTTATATTGTTTTGATAAGTTGATGTGAAAAATAAATTTTAAAAAATAAAAAATATATTATTTTAATATTTTTTTAAGAAAAAAGCACTTTAAAACATTATCACTATCACAATATCAAATGAATTAAGAAATTTTAACTGAGTTTTATCCAAAATTAATCAAGTAACAAGTCGACCGGGATTTTTAACCAAGCAGTGTTAAATTACTCCTTTTTTTTTTTCAATCGAGATATATTTAAGCCCTAAATTAATCAGCTCCTAGGTCGTCCCACCATACCTAATTAGTTTTATAACAAGGATTAATGGAACCAAGATTAATCTCTCTATGATATTCTTGGACAGCTTTTGTTGGGCAGAATCATTGGTCTACGTATTAAAAAGGTAGAGAAAATTTTGGTGTGCTTTTGTGTCCTCTGTTCTTGTTACTGGCTCTTGTCATTAGAAACCCAAGAATGTCATTTGTGTGATTTTTATTTGTTTTTAATGCGAATCATGACACTTATTATGCATAAATTGATTGAAGGCATATATTCTGTACCAGGTGGTCTTATTTCTTTTTTCAAATCACCCTACACCGTCTTGCATATCTAACTTCAGGAAATTAGTATTTTAATATATTTTTAATTTAAAAAACCCTGTACATAACCAAACACACATGAAACAAAAGATTTGATTATGTAATCCGGGTCACAAGAAGATAATTCCATGTAAAATATATTAAAATAAATTATAAATTTTAATTCTTAATCAGCTCAATGTTAAAGGATATGTTTAAAAAAATTAATTGAAAAAAACATAAAAAATAATTTGAGTCAATTCGTCAAACTCATGACCTAAATCATCATACTGAGATAACTTCATAGAAAAAAATAAAAATAAAATGACTTGATTTAACTCAGGTTAATCTGCTAAATCCAGGACTTTGATAATAAAACTGAGATAACCTCATCGAGAGAAAATAAATAAAAAATTATGAAGTTTGGTTTCTAATCACCCTTATCGGACTCAATATTGAACAATAAAATTTACAAAAAAAATCTAATTAAAAAATTGTAGAAAAAAAGAGTCAAGTAACTAGGGTTAACACTAGGTCATGAGACTGTAATAACCTAATAAAAAACAAACATAAACAAATCATTAAGCCTAACTCTCAATTAAACACGATATTAAATGATGACATTGGAAGAAAAACCAATTAAAAAAATTGAGTCAATTGGATTAGCCTACCAAACCTGCAACCTGGGTCATGAGATGAAAATAATCCAATAAAAAAAAAATTCCAACATTGAAGGACTTATGATCCAGACTATGAGACCGAGATAACCTCTTAGAAAGAAAACAACCTGATTTAACTAGGGTTAAAATGCCAGAACCCGTAATTTTGATCATAAGACCAGAATATTCCATAGAAAATAAATTAAAAAAAGATTATGAATCTCAATTCATAAACGATCTAATGTTGAATGATAAAATTTTTAAAAAAATCAATTAAAAAATAATACAAAAAATAATTTAAATATGTGAAACACTATTTCCGAATCATTAAATTAAATTAACATAATAAAAAATAAATCTTTCACACACACGAGTCAAGATATGCCATGAATGTTAATTTAAACCTATATCAATTTGTTAATTTTTTTAATTATCCAATTAAACTATAACTAAAAGGAGTCAGTGTTTTACTGTGGACTGCACTGTGCAGTCCACAGTAAAACACTGACTCCTTCCTTAGTTTTTTTTTTTTTAAGGTTATCTAAACTTTTTTAGCTGTTTTTTTTATGTTTTTTGGGATTTTTTTTGTTTTTTTCTTTATTTTTTTAATTAATTTTTTTCGTTTAGTTTAGTTTGTTAATGTTAAATTTCTTTCTATTTAGTTATTAGACTTTCATGACACATATCTCGAGTTTCACGGGTTAACCTGGTTTCACGGGTGAACCCAGTTAATTCCGGGTTGACCCGTTAATTTTTTATTATTATTATTTTCATAAATATTTTTTTTAATTTAGTTTGTTAATATTAATTTTTTTTTTATTTAGTTATCAGACTTTCATGAGACAAATACTGGGTTTAACAGATTAACATGGTTTGACGAGTTAACCCGGATTTTTTTTTTTTAATTAATTTTTTTTGTTTAGTTCAGTTTGTTAATATTCACTTTTTTTTATTTAGTTACCAGACATTTATGACACAGATCCCGGGTTTAACGGGTTAACTTGGTTTGACGAGTTAACATGAATTTTATTTTATTTTTTGCTTTTTTTTCTTTTTAATTATTTTTTTCGTTTCGTTTAGTTTAGTTTGTTAATGTTAAATTTCTTTCTATTTAGTTTTTATTCTTCTTAGAGGTTTTTTTTCTTTTATTTGTTATTTTTAATTAATTT
>Ga0325403_1002725_pt1 | contig 15796 bp, 6 predicted proteins | sample PopdelMetagenome_19_FD_205665 | JGI IMG/M metagenome (GOLD analysis project Ga0325403, IMG submission 205665) | Populus deltoides microbial communities from Bellville, Georgia, United States - Xylem-PdKOR-R4 | ecosystem: Host-associated > Plants > Phyllosphere > Stem > Wood/Secondary xylem...
TAGAAGATTATTTTATGATTTTCAAGGTTCATAGGAAGAGGAGGTACAACACCAAAAAATAAAAGACGAAGAAGAGCCGTTGTTGTTATCATTCAAAAGTATACACACAAGTGGTTAGTATGACATGCTTATTTGAAATTCTTGTTAGTCACTACTTTCATACAGTGTTGTTAGAGAAAGTTGTATTTGCAATAAGAGAATTTTGAATGCTTAAACAAGAGGCTAATTAAGTCACTACCAATCCTATTCAAGATTTGAGGGTGACTCTTCTTGAAGAGGGAGAGAATGATATGATTCAGCCTTGTGATACGATCCAAGCAAGGTCATATTCAGATTTTAACGTAAAATTTTATACCATCCAGTTTTACGCTATTGAGTATAACTTCAAATTCAACCGTTGGATCAAGCTAAAACTTTACCAGAAGATTCCAGAGGTATATATCTATGTTGGAGTAAAGTTTTAGGTGAATCGGAGTTCGGAAAGGACTTGCCATATAGGCCAGAATAAGTTGTATGAATTTTGTTATTTATTTTCTTTTGACCTATGGACTTTATATTTGGCAAGGATTTTTTTTCTAAAAGGACGTGACAACTTGTTTTGGGAATTTTCTAGTTCTACAATAATCTTTAATGAGCTGAAACATAATTTCCAAGAGTAGCAATGATTCATTAATGTTCCAGAATTCTTTTCTTATAAAGATTCCTTATTCATCCTAGTTATACAAGGAAAGAAGGGTTGGAGCTATTTAATAACAAATTGGTTATTTTTATTATTTTCTTTAATGTTTGAGCTTAATTAAAATTTGTTTTGAGTTAGGATTCAAGACTTGTTTGGATCAGGTTATGGGCTTTTTAGTTTAGGGTTTTTTGGTAAGTTTTGTATATGGTAATATTAAACATGTTTCAATCATTATTGTTTTGTTTTATCACGAAATAATAATAATAACAATTAAACATGAGTTAATTAAGACACAAAAGTTTTAAGAGCCTCAATTATATTAACCCAATAATGGTTTCGCACCGGTCAAGATTTTCTCGTTCTTTTCACTATGAGTTGTATCTTTGGGGACTCTGAATTCATAAACCAAAGATAAGAGGCTATGGCAAAGCTTTTTGTTTTGAGAAGCTCCATCTCCTCATCATAGAGATCACCACGGACACCAATTAACCGTCAAGCAGAGGAACCGCTAAAATGGTAAATGGATTTTGTGAAGACCATAAACTCCAGTAGATTACATTATATACCAAACATTACCTTACTCTTATCCACGATTGAAAACTGAAATTAGAACCACCGGAAATAGAATCAAGATTTCACCTATAAGACTATTAGTAAAAGTTATTAAACCCAATTTCGGATTGAATCAACACAAGATCCGGATCAAGTATGAGTTTTGATGGGTATATCAACTTTTTTTGACATCAACCCTCAGAAAAAAAAAAAATGCAACCTGCTAAGCACAATTAACAGGGGTTTTTTGTATTAACATAACAGTCCACTTCCAAGCACAATTAACATAATCAACGGAAATTAATCTATCTTAGGCAAATAAAAATTAATATTTATGTTAATAAATTGTTGTTAAGTACAAGATTTTAAAATTTAGCAATGAACTATCTTATATATTGGAATTTTCATTTTTATTTATTCAACGCCTATCTTCTTAATAAGTGTATACTACATACAATCAATAATCAAACAATACCCATATATTATAAACACTCAAAATATATAAAAAAGAAAAAAGAAAAAAGAAAAAAAATATTAAAAATAAGAAAATTAAAAAAAAAATTGTTATTGTTATCGTTATTTTTATTTTTATTGATTAATTAATTCCTGCAGCGTGTAATACGACTACACCCGCGAGAGTAAGGATTAGCCTGAGCTCCAGGTCGACAGTTATAATACGAGGCGCCGCGTCTCGAACATGGTACAGTGTTCCTCCTCAGCGCACCATAGCTTACGTACCTCGACGTTGCTAGAATGCGCCTGTTGCTCTCTGTGTCCATCCCAAACTCCTCATCCATCAAGCATTCAGCAATGGATCCCCGGCACTCCGACGACGACGACTCCAAGGGGAGAAAATCAACTGCTGTTGATGATGAAAGGGACACACGGACGGCTAGGACAGCAGAAAGTAGAAGGAAAATGTAAAATTTTGAGGCTGTCATTGCTGGGAGATGAGGGTGAAGAAAGAGAAGAAGGTGAGGGGGAAATTGGGAAGTGGAGGAGTCTGCGTGGTTAATAACTTATATGTGAGGTTGGGTATGAAAATGGTATTGGTTTTAGGGATTAATTACGAGAACACCACTTGACTGTCTTTACTTGTGATCTAAGAATGTCAATGAGTTAATGGAAACCTTTAATCACTCTTTTGACTCCAGTGAGGTTGTATGTTTGTTATTTTGGTAATTTTTTTTATGGTTTAAAGATATAAATTAAAAAAATACTTTAAATAATAAAAACCAAACAACTTTTAAAATTATAATTAATATAAAAATATTTTCAACAACCTTTATAAAAATACCAATAAAATTTTAATCAAAATCATTGGTTATTAAGCTTTCATTTAAACCCTTGGAAAATTAGTTTGGTGGTTAAAAAGATATACTTACTTTTTTAATATTTTGGGTTCAAATCTTGAATAAAAAATATGCTTTTTTTTTTTCTAGGTTCCATCCTTAGAATTGTTGTTTGAAAAACATTTGTTAAAATTTCTCTAAATATATCATGTAGATGTGAGGTTGTATCTTTAAAATTATATAAAGAAGGAATTTAATTTTGACAAATGCACAATCTAAAAATAAACCGAGAAGATCCTTACAATAAAAAAGCTATCATTCATGTTGTTGTTCTTTTATATGATGCATGTGTTGTTATAGCTTAAATTTATATGTTGTTATTATTATTATTATTGTTATTTTTTTACAGTAGTTTATTTAATTATAAAAATATAGAATTAAGTTTAATTTGATAATTGTGTAAGTTTTTTTTTCAGTAAAATAAATTTTGATTTCTATTAATTTTTATTTCTCAATTATACATTGTGAAAAAACTATTCTTATTGTATATCTTAAAGTCATTAAGCCTTTTATTGGGAAAAAAAAATACTAAAAACAAAAATTTATAGATTCCATTTTGAAAAGAATTTAGATGATCAAAATCAAAATATCTACCAAATTTTCATGGTTATAACAAATCATCTCATCTTTATCTTACTCCTTCAAAGATTTTTAAAAATAAAAGATGTGTAAATGAATTTTTTAAGGTATCTAGTTTTAATATTAGTATTTTTTATATATAATATATCAAAGGGTTAACTTTTGATCTACTTTTAGATATTAAATTTATTTTAAAATTTAATTCTTAATACTTAAACTGAATTGAACTTAATTTATAGAGTTTGGAATAATCTATTAGTTTAATAATAAAATCATCTAAAATAATATATATATATATATATATATATATATATATATATATAAAATTTCCACGGCCTATAATAATCTTTGTCTAACCAACAAGTCCGGTTAATGGACAGCCCATATGATGCAATGTAATAATAGCAAACAAAAACGTGACTAGGCATGATAAGGAAGGGTTGTTTTTGTTTTTTTCAAAAGGAAGGAGGATTGATTCTCATTTCTTGGATCAAAATCATGGAGGAGGAGAATAAGATAATTATGGTGCTAAATTAGGTGTGATCTTTATGTGTTCTCATGTCCCATTCATGGAGCAACGTTATCTTGCCGGCATTATTCATTAGCGCGTTTTGTGCCGTCATTGGAATTTGATGATGATCCGCACATGCCTTAATGAGGTCAATTTTCTTATCTTTTTCATAATGAGAAAAGCAAAATATATCGATCATCATAAATAAATAAAAATAATGAGGCATGTTTCTTGCTCAATGAACCCCCTCCATCAATTAAAAAAAATAATGAATTTTAAATTATAATTATTAGATTTAAAAACGGACTAAAAAAATTTAGATTATTAAGTTATCAATTTAACACAAGTTTAAAGTAAGACTGTTTTATTTTTTTTATATAAAAATTTTTAGAGTCGACATAATTAGGTTAATTATCCGAAAAGCCAATCATGTATTATCAAGTTAATTATTTTTATTCAATTTAGACTAATCTAGTTAGATTATAAGTTATGAATTTTTTTCAAATTAATCCATTAAAATATGGTTTCTCTTTATATAATCTGTTGTTTGAATTTCTTTAACCAAAAAAAAAAAACATGATAATTGATATCTGATGGTTGAATGCTGAACTTAAATGGGATGGCTTTTAAATGGTTAAGATGGTATCGTATACCAACATTTTGTGATAATTGATATGGTTGGCAGATCTTGCTTGATTAATTAATCATGTACTTTTGGTCCCCTAAAAATAATGAAGAAAAAAGTATGAGGTTTTATTTCTTTTTTACTTCTTGGAAAAAAATGGCTGAGCGTCTGATCCCAAGCCCATTTGGGCTATCCTTGAATTCTGAAGAAAAGTGAAAAGGACCAGTACAATCCAATCAGGCCCAGCACATAATCCCAAGTTTAGCCAGCTTCTTCTGTCCTCTCCGGATAGTTTTATAATTAAGTTGAGATGCCGCCGAACAAAAAAGACAAAATATGAATCTTTATATCCCAAGAAAATGCTATAGAATCTCATTCATATGCCTGTAAAACAATGTTTATTTAAATTAATTAGAATCCCATCAATTATTTTTGGGTCCAAGTCATGGTTATTAAATTTGGATGGTATAAACTTATAGTCCTCAGCCCGGTCCAAATTGATTTTTAATTTAAATAAGTATTGATCTTAACTCAATTAAATTCAATAAATTGACCCAGATTTGTTGATTAGTTCAGCTTTAATGAGCTAAAACCAATAAGTTAAAATATAAAATGATATTTTTTTTGGCATAAAAACTATAGATTAATATTGATTTGGTGATTCATAGGTTGACTAACAACCCAATGATCAAAGATTTTTTTTTGTATAAGATCAGTCAATACAAATCTAGGGGTTAAAATATAGTATGAATGTGCAACTATGCCAAGAATAGGATGCTCGGATTAATGTTGGGCTATTGGATGTGCCCATCATTTAGCATGGTCACTCTAATACATTAGCTCTCTGTGGTTTTGGTAGTGTTGAGATTGTTTACTATCTGTTTCTAGATTTAATTTGTGGCATTTGGCTATTTGACTTCTACTTGTTTTTGTTGTTTTTGTTCTTGAATTCATACATGTTTTTTAGATTTGTTGGAAGAGATTATTGAATAAGTTCTTTTTTCCTGATAATGATAGGATTAAAGTTTGTGTCAACCATTTGGATCCATTCATGGCCTAGCCAAGTTCTAAAAATGTTATTTGACTTTATTTGATTTAAAATCTTTGATAATATGGTTGATTTAGTTAAAATTTAAACTGACTTTTTATTTATTTTTTTAAAATAGCATTATTTTGACTTTTTAAAAAAGAAATTGAAGTAACATTATTTTGATCATTTTAATTGACCTATGTTAATTTATCTGACTTATGAATTGGATCATGTGTCTAATCAAGTATAATAACTTAATTTTTCAGGTGCATTTATCTTGAGATAGTCTTCCATGGATTAGATCGGTAAGAACAAAAGCCTTGAGTACTTTAGGGTGAGAAGATTTCAACTCAAACAGTTGGAGGAGTTTGTCATTGTGATTACCTATTGAATGGTTTTTTATGATATTTTTTTTATAAACTAGGGAAGTTTGGAATATGAAATCACCACAGAAAGCCATTAATTTATATTTATTTTGTGATACTGAGAATTGCATGATGTTTGAAGCTTTCATTTTAGGTCAAGGGTAGATGATAAGTGTGCAGATAGTGAAAAGAAGGTGAGTGAAAGGTGAAATTTTGGGTTGGAGAGTGAAGTTTGTCTCAATTATCATGTTTGATAGGGAAAGGATATTTATGTGCTAATAAGGAACAAATCAAATGTGGTTGATGTTACCTTGAACAGTTGGTAGGTCAGTCATTTTTGTTGATTTCACAAAAGGAATATTTTTTTAGTTTCTCAAACTCATAATCCATTAAATTCTTGACTTGAACTCAATCCATGAGCTTAACACCTAAAAGTTTTAAACATTGAATAATGAAATTAATTAATTCAATTCAAAAACAAAATTCTTTTAGAAAATCTAAATTAACAAAAAAAAACTAAAAGCAAGACGACCTATGTTATTTTAAAATTGACTATAAAAATTTCATAAAAAACAAATAAAAAATAACATAATGGTAAAAGATAGAAAAAAAAGCTTTAAAAAAAGCAGAAAAACCACGGAAACCCGTGTCTGTGTCAATTTCATAAATCAGAGTCAATCTCTTAAACTTGTAAACCATTAAATTCTAGACTTGGACTTAACAAAAAAGATTAATACCCGTCTAATTAAATATTGGAGAATGAAATAAAAAAATTAATCTAAAAGAAACTTGCAAGGTTAAAAAAATACTATAATAATAAAAAAAGATTAGATCTGATAGGAAAAAAACAAAAGAATAATAAAATTGTCAAAAATAGTTTTTGCAAAAACCATCTAAAAATAACAATAAAAAAAACAAAAACCAAATTTGATAGGTGAAAATATCTATTGGGGGTGAAATTAAAAAAAATAATTTAATAAAGTATTCATATTAAAAAAAATTGCAATAAAGAGAACGATGGGTGAAATTGGAAAAACCCCTTAATTCCATAATTGATTTAAATATTAAAAATTGTAATGAAGAGAATAAGGATGAAATCTTAAGTATAATAAACCCTAGGAGTTGATTGTTTTTTTAAGGCCAACACAAAAATCAAGTAAGAGGGAATGAAAAAGAAAAAAACAGAAGGCTACACATGCCACTCCAGCCACCATCGAGCTAGATGTGTTGCTTATTTGTGGAGGAGACGCTGAGATGTTTGACCATCCCGCACCTAGGATAACCCCGCGTAAAGGAAGGTGGAATAAATGAAAACGCTTAAGGGTCAATGATGCGGATCAACCCATAAACACTAGCAAGGACCCATTATGATGCGAATCTCGTGATCACGTGGTCACGTAACCCACAATCAAGATTGAGATCTGATCCCAAAAAGCTGAAATAGGTTTGATAGGAGTGTCAAACAATGAAAACCTGTCCCAAGACACCAACACTATTGAAATGAAGTAGAATGACGCCATAAAATCAGTTAATTTTCGATAAGTCAGATTCAGTTTGTTCAAAAACTTTATGCAAGAATCACTCTCACACGTTAAAACTAAAAAAATTTGGAAGTAGTATTCACCAATGGTTCCTAAAATTTAGGTTACATGTGTTTAAATAGTTTTTAAAAATTAATCATAATGGATCTACTCTTGTGGGCTGAATTGACCCACATCCAAAATTGACCTAAAAACTCTAAGCTGAAAAGCCCATAACCTGATTCAAAAAAGCCTTGGATTCTAACTCAAAATAAAGTTTTAATTAAGCCCAAACACGAAAGTAAATAATAAAAATAAATAATTTTTTATTAAATAGCACCAACCCTTATTTCTTTGTGCAGGTAGGATGAATAAGGAATCATTATAAGAAAAGGAATCTGGAACATTATTGAATCGTTTCCATCTTGAAAATTATGTTTCAGCTCATTAAAGATTCTTGTGGAACTAGAAAATTCTCAAAACAAGGTGTCACATCCTTAGGATCCTTACCAAATAGAAAGTCCACAGGTCAAAAGAAAGTAAATAACAAAATTCATATAGCATGTTCTGACCTATATCGCAAGTCCTTTCCGAACTCCGATTCACCTGAAAATTTACCCCAACATAGACAAATACCTTTGTAATCGTCTAGTAAAGTTTCAGCTCCAGCCAACAGGTATTTGGAGTTATGCTCAATAGCATAAAATTAAATGGTAGAAAGGTTTACGCCAAAATCCGAATATGACCTTGCTTGGGTCGTATCATAAGGCTAAACCGTATCATAATCTCCCTCTTTATATATATATATATATATATATATATATATATATATATATGCTACTGATATGATTAGAGACAGTAACAAGATGAAATATAACCTTTTCTTTCTTAGATGACGCGGACACAAAGAAAAAGAAAATGAACGACGCAAACATTAAAAAACTTAAAGGAACACTAAAAAAAATCCAATGCGGACCTCGTGATCACATGTTCACGCAACCCAAAATCAAGATTGAGATATGATCCCCGAAAGTCAAAATAGATCTGATAGGAGTGTGACACAATGAAAACATGCCCCATGGCACCAACATTATTGGAATGAAATAGAATGACATCACGAAGCCAGTTAATCTTTGATAAGTTAGATTCAGTTCGTTCAAGAACCTGAAGAATGCAAGAATCACTCTCACATGTTAAAACTGAAAAATTCAGAAATAATATTCATCAATGGCTCTCGAAGTTTAGGGTACATATGTTTTAAATAGTTTTTAAAAATTAACCGTAATGGATTTACCATCGTGGGCTAAACTGCCCCCCATACAAAACTGACCAAAAAACCCTAAACTAAAAAGCCCATAACCTGATCCAAACAATCCTTAGATCCTAGATCAAAACAAAGTTTTAATTAAGCCCAAACATGAAAGAAAATAATAACAATAACTAATTTGTCATTAAATACCACTAGCTTTTCTTTCCTTGTGTAGCTATGATGAATAAGGAATCCTTATAAGAAAAGGATTCTGGCACATTAACGAATCGTTGCCGTTCTTGGAAATTATGATTCAGCTCATTAAAGATTCTTTTGGAACTAGGAAATTCTCAAAACAAGCTGTCACATCCTTTCAAAAAAAATTCTTTCCAAATAGAAAGTCCACAGGTCAAAACGAAGTAAATAATAATATTCGTACAACTTGTTCTAACCTATATCGCAAGTCCTTTCCGAACTCCGATTCACCTGAAAATTTACCATAACATAAACAAATGCCTCTTGAATCAACGGTTGAATTTGAAGTTATGCTTAATAGCGTAAAACTGAACTAGAGAAAGTTTTACTCCAATATCTGAATTTGACCTGGCTTAGGTCATGTCACAAGGTTGAACCGTATCACATTACATGTTCCAAACGGGCCAATGACTCCGTCCAAGACAAAGGCATTTAATGCATTGGTTTTGAATGTTTCGACCAAGTCAGATTTGAAGGGTCTATTGGAGTATAAAGAGGAGGCCTAAGTACATCTTATCCATATGCAAGAGAGGCCCAATCCAACCTTATTTTGGCCATAAGGTTTCGACAACAAGGCTGCTAATTTTCCAACTCTTTGATGACGAGAAACATAGCAAAGAGAACAAAAGAATCTTAGTACAACTTGGAAACAACATAGCGACTATCTTTTCGTTTAGTTTCTAGGATTAATGGGCTGCCTAGAAGGCTATAACTAAGCCACGAATCAATTCTATAATATTTTTTTTCCTTCTCTTCTTCTTATAATAGAATATGAATTTAAAATTATGGGTTTTATTTTATTTTGTTAGCTACGGCTCAAGACTTGTTCAGGCTTAATTAATACTTTGTTTTTAGTTAAGATTCAAGGCTTGTTTGAATCAGGTTATGGGCTTTTTAGTTTAAGATTTTTGGGTTAGTTTTGTAAGTGGGTCAATTCAGTCCACTAGGGTAGATCCATTAGGGTTATTTTTTCAAGAACTATTTAAACTCTTGTAACCTAAATTTCATTAGCCATTGACGAATAATACTTCTGAATTTTTTAGTTTTAACATGTGAGAGTGATTCTTGCATTCTTCAGTTCTTGAACAAACTAAATCTGACTTATCGAAGATTAACTAGCTTCTTGGGGTATTCTACTTCATTCTAATAGTGTTGGCGCCTTGGGGGCAGGTTTCCATTACGTCACACTCCTATCAGACCTATTTTAGTTTTCCAGGATCATATCTCAATCTTGATTGTGAGTTGTGTGACCACGTGATCATGAGGTTCGCATCGTTGATATCAGAGATAGGCTCAAAAACAAGGTCATATACTTTTTTTTTTGTTTTCATAGTGTTCCTTTAAGTTTTTTCAGTGTTTATGTCATTCATCTTCTTGTTGTTTGAGAGAGAAGTTAGATGAAATTTGAAAGTTGATTCAATTCTGCCGTAGAAATACAACTCTTAGTGAATCAGCAAACCATCTTAGAACCAATTGACACTTCATATTCTATCTATTGGGGGTAAGATTTAACCATATATTAAATTTGAGCTTATTTTGATATCGTTTAAAGGCACAAATAATTACAAAGCAAAATCCTTAATTATAAAAAAATAGACAATGAGGACTAAATCTTGCACTAAAAATAATTGAAAGAAACTAATCAGGGATTAAATTGAAAATAGAATAAATGAAGAAAAGGAAAGAAAAAAGAGTAACGAAAAAAAATAAGGACCAAAATTTGAAAAAAAAATGAAATAAAATTATAAAGGACAAAACCAAAAAAATAAAATAAATGCAAAGGATAAAAATATAGCAATCAAAAGATTAAGAACTGGATTGGATATAGAAAACAAATTCAATTAAATGTAGAGAGAGATGAAATTGAAAAACATAAAGTTCAAAAAGCATTAAAATCAAAGCAAATAGAAATTAAAAGAACGAGGACATAACTCAAAACAAATACAAAATTGAGGACACAATTAAATTTAAAGGTCTAGCATGAAAACCAAGGCTGAGGAGAGAGAAATGAAATGCATGAGAAAAACTTCATCGTCGCCAAACCACCGCTCACCTTCACAAACGCACCACCTCAATAGCTGCGCCACATCCTTGTGCATCAGGTGAGATGGCAATCGGGTTTGTTTGGCCTTCGAAATTGTCCTCACACATCTCCAGAATAGCATAGAGGACTCTGACGCACTTACGTGTGCGTGGCACACATCTGTGTATTTTACTGATTTATTAATATTTTAATAAAGCTAATTACAAAAAAAAAGCCCAATGGCATACCATTATTAAAAAACAACCATAACACAGACAAAAATGCCCTTTCTGCAAGGTCTATTTTTTGAGTAGCCAAGGGTATAGATGTTATTTTACTGTGCAAATAAAAAGAAAAATATGAAAAAACACTCTTAACAAATGAAGATTTTTTTTTTCAAATTTCAAGGCCAAAAGAGTATCTTTTTTGGGTACTTTTTAAGTTGAACGATAAAATTATCCATGATCAATCCATAAATGACATTTGAATCTCTTTGAAAAGATGATTTTACCCTAAATGTCAAGGCAATTGTTAAGAGCAATGAAGGGTAAAATCATCATTACACTGCTTGAATCCATTCTCCTCATATGCTACAAGAAAAGGCTAGGTCGTTTTAGTTTTTTTAATGGTTGTTACTATAGTTATAAAAACTGAAGCTAAAATATCGTAAAAGTCTACTTTGGACTAAGTTTTCACTTTGGAACTAAAATAACATGGTTTTAATAAATAAAAAATTGGGTGATATAGTCAACATATAACCCGAGTCTTAAATTAAATCTTATAATTATAATAACTATTGACCTAATCAACCTGTAACTTGAAGTTAGAGGTATTGCATGATTTATTATCTTGTTAATTTTATGCATGTTTTATGGCATATGTGAGTGATTAGCAAGGGAGGATTAATCTATATGCTTTCATGGATTTTTTTTTTTTAATCTATGATTAGTTAGGTAGATTATCTCAATTTTTAAAAAAGCTTGGAATGGTATTGTTTTAAAAAATAATAATTTTTTTAAAAGGTCAACAGTTCATTAAATTGACCGGTTCATAGATCAACATAAATTTTTTATCAGATCAAATCACTTCATTTTTTTTTAGTGATATGTTCATGGTAGGTCTAGGTTGACTTGCTGGTTAGTACGGTTTCATAACAGTGATTAGCAAGGAAATTTTAATCTAAGCTCTCCTTTTGTTTCCTAAGGGTAAAATATTGCTTTGCACACACGATATTTGAATGGCTCCTGCTTTCTTTAATACATAAACCTGTTTGTAATTAAAGCACTCATGTTCCTGAACATCCCTTTTTTTCTCTAGGGGGATGCTAATAGTGCATTGAATTCGCTCCGGCAGAAGAAGAGGATGCTGATAGTGCATTGCTTGGGATCAAGAGGTTTGCTCCCTCTGTGGTCTCAAGTTCAAGCCCTGTGGTTGCTCATATGATGGCCACTGGAGGCTTACATGGTCATTAACTTCAGGGCCCGTGGGATTAATCGAGGTACGCGCAAGCTGGCCTGGACTCCCACGTTAAACTAAAAAAAAGAATGGGATGGTTGATTCCTTTATCTGCTAATTGATGCGAACCTCATGATCACGTGGTAACGCAACCCACACGCAAAGACATCAATTCCCGGAAAGCCAAGTAAATCAAATTTTTCTTATTTTCCTAATGCTACAAGGATAAAAATTCAACAATTTATTCTCCTAATTAAGTAAGGAAGTTCGCCATATCTTATTCCTAAAGAGGGGAAGATTATTTAATTCTTTTCCTAACTTAGGAAGGAAAGTAATTAAATCAGCAACAAAGGAGGAAATTTATTTTCTTAGTTGTCCAAGTTAAACAAGGAAATCCAAGCTAATCAAGGATATCAAGGGGGCAGCAAAGCAAATTTTCCAAATCATATTTTTCCTAGTTTATTTAAGACTTCTTAAGGGTGATAAATCTAATTCTAGCATATTTAGGATGATAATTTTCAGATTTTTATGATTTTCTTCTAAGTCTTTGGGATATTATTACTTATTTGGGTCAATTGTAAGTGGGCTTAATATAAGTCCACCTAAGGGGGGGTCAATTAGGGTTTATTTAAGTCTAGAGTTAGTATAAATAAAGGCATAACCAGACATGTAAGTTAGACAATTCAGATTAATAAAACTTCTTGTTTGCCACACTTTGTGTGTGTGTGTGTGTGTTGGTGAGATAATCTCCCTTTCATGGTTCTTTAAAGAGCTAGCCAAATAGGAAGTCCACGTGATGTGGACCAGCCAAGAACACCAGCAAGGACCCAGTACATGTTCTAAATGGTCCAATGACTCGGTCTAAGATAAAGGCATTGAATGCATTGGTTTTGAAGGTTTCAACCATGTCAAAATTGAAAAGTTCATTGGAGTATCAAGAGGAGGCCCTAGTACATCTTATCCATGTTCAAGAGGGGCCCAATACAATCTTATTTGGGCCATGAGGTGAGGACAACAAAGGAAATAAAAGAATCCTACTACAACTTGGAAACAACATGAGGTGACTACCTTGAATTAATGGGCTGCATGGAAAGCTATAAATAAGCCTTGAATTAGTTCTGAAGTATTTTACTTCCTTCTCTTCTTCTCATGGCATAACATGAATTTAATATTAGAGGATTTATTTTATTTTGTTAGCTACAGCCCAAGACTTGTTTGGCTTAATTAATACTTTTTTTCAGCTAGGATCCAAGACTTGTTTGGATCAGGTTATGGGCTTTTTAGTTTAAGGTTTTTGGATCAGTTTTGTTAGTGGGCCAAATCAGTCCAAAAGAATAAATCCATTACAGTTATTTTTTCAAGAATTATTTAAATTCATGTAACCTAAATTTTGATAGCCATTGATGAAAAATACTTCTGAATTTTTTAGTTTTAACATGTGTGAGTGATTCTTGCATTCTTCAGTTCGCGAACGAACTAAATCTAACTTATCGAAGATTAACTAGCTTCATCGCCTCATTTGACGTCATTCTAATAGTGTTGGTGCCTTGGGGAAGGTTTCCATTGTGTCACACTCCTATCAGACCTATTTCGGCTTTCCAGGATCATATCTCAATCTAGATTGTGGGTCATATCCTTTTGTTTTTTTTCTAAGAGTTCTTTTATGAAAATATATTTCATCTTGTTACTGTCTTTAATCATATCAGTAGCATAAAAAAAGGGATTAGATGAAATTTGAAGGCTGATTCAATTATGTCACAGAAATACAACTCTTAGTGAACCATAAGCAAACCACCTTAGAACCATTTGAAAATTCACATTTTTCCACCATGTATTAAATATGAGCTTATTTTGATATTGTTTGCATTTTATTTCAAGATTTAATTTTGCCACAGAAACACAACTCTTAGTGAACCATAAGAGCGAGGATCGTTTTGATGTGCTGATTTCAAAAATAATTTTTTTAAAATAAAAAACATCATTTTGATGCATTTTTAAGCTAAAAGCACTTTGAACCGCAGCCACACTCCCAAACAGGCTAACTATGAAACATAAACGAACCACCTCAAAATCAATTGAAACTTCATATTCTATCATCTTAAGGGTGAGATAACACCATATGTTAAACTTGGGCTAATGTTGATATTATTTGAAAGTAATTAAATCAGCAACAAAGGAGGAATTTTGTTTTCTTATTTGTCCAAGTTAAACAAGGAAATCCAAGCTAATCAAGGACATCAAGAGGGGGGCAGCAACACAAAGTTTTCAAATCAGATTTTTCCTAGTTTATTTAAGACTTCTTAAGGGTGACAAATCTGATTCTAGCATATTTAGCACGATAATTTTTGGATTTTTATTATTTTTATTATTTTCTTCTTATTTTTTGGGTTATTATTACTTATTTAGGTCAATTATAAGTGGGCTTCATATAAGTCCACCTAAGGGGGGTCCATTAGGGTTTCTTTAAGTCTAGAGTAAGTATAAATAAAGGCGTAACCAAACATGTAAGGTTACACAATTTTTAGATCAATAAATTTCTTTGCTGCGCTTATTGTGTGTTGGTGGGATAATCTCCCTTCCTTGGTTCTCTAAAGAACTGAAAACAACTGTTTTCGTGGCGTCATCCTTATACTTCCCGTTCGCGAATCAATATTCGTTGGGTGGGGGGTCTCCGTTTCCAATAGTGTTGGTGCCTAGGTACAAGTTATCTTTGTGTCACACTCCTATCAAACCTGATTTACTTGGCTTTCCGGGAGTTGGTGTCTTGCGTGTGGGTTGCGTGACCATGTGATCACGAGGTTCGCATCAAGGTCATTCAAATATCATTTGGTCTAGGTTTCAATTCTAGTACATAAAAATTGAGTAACAGGTCAGATTTGCGTCATGCTCCAAAACGTGATTCTTATTGCTTATTTTCGCGCAAATCCTTTTTTATATTATAATTAGGTTATTTAGGAGTCAAGTAATTGTTCTCACTAATTTTTACCTTTTGTTTTATTTCGCGTCTTTGTTTCATCCATAATTCGTACGAATTTGCATTGCTACTCGTGAAATCATAACTGTAGTTTTGTTTTGATTTGTTTTCAGAATATTTTTGATTCTTGAGTCTGAAAATTATAATTGGATTACGTTGCAAAGGCTACTAACTTTGATTTATTGATTTTAGTTCATAAGAACTAAAAGAAAGCAAATTGTGAGGTAAAAGGCGCAGTGACAATATATTTTGTGCTACTAAGTAAATTTTGTAGATTCAAAGAATATTTGAAAATAATGAATTAGGGATACAAAATGCTGACGTCGCTTTTCAATTGCGAGCCATAAGCCAGCAACTCAAGCTCTTGTCTAGGACGTACAAGGATCTGAAATATGAGGTAAATTTGATAAAGCAACATAATAGCTAGGCTAATCGCCGAGGTAATACAGTCTAAATGGTCGTGCAAAATGTAAGGTCTGAGTTTAAAGAGTTTGTTGTAGAAAACACAGAATCGGGTGAAGATGATTATGATTTTGCAACTGTTGGCCAAGGAATCAGGTCTGGAATAGGGCTGCCACATTTTCGTTCATGTATGTTCTTCTAAACACCATGAATACTAGATCGCTA
>Ga0325403_1002728_pt1 | contig 15778 bp, 6 predicted proteins | sample PopdelMetagenome_19_FD_205665 | JGI IMG/M metagenome (GOLD analysis project Ga0325403, IMG submission 205665) | Populus deltoides microbial communities from Bellville, Georgia, United States - Xylem-PdKOR-R4 | ecosystem: Host-associated > Plants > Phyllosphere > Stem > Wood/Secondary xylem...
TTATTATTATTATTATTATTATTATTATTTATGTTATCTATTCATTTCTTTTCCTCTTAAGTTTTCATTACTCGTCGAAATCTCATTATCTTTGGTTCTATATTTATACAGGGATTTACATACACACTCTCTTCCTCATTTTATTTTTAGTGTTTTTCTTTTTCTTTTATGCTTTGTGTTTTCTTCCAAATCTAGAGTTTAGATTTACTTTATTGAAAGATAATTGAGTTATTTTACTTTGTTTTAATGACTTTGTTTATAAATGAATCTAAACTAAGGTAGTGTTGTTGTAAAGTGAGGAGCAATAAACCTTTAATGATAAATAATTCATCATTAACAATAATAAAAGTTTAATTACTTTAAAATACTTTGATAAATAAATATTTTTTTATTTTAATTTAAACACATATTTTTATTATTAGTATGCATGACAAGGATTTAATTTAATATTAACTATAAATTATATATATATATATATGTTATAATTTTATTATTATATTTGTATTGAAAACAAGTCTCATTAATTTTTATTTTATTATGTTTATAAATTTAAATTAGTATTAACTTAAGACCTTCACTGAATATATTTTATGTTTTGAAGGCTAATTTCTTGATAAAATAAAATAATACATTTCCTCCGAGAATTCAAATCCATCCATCCCAGAAAAAGGGAAAGAGAGAAAAAGCAATTGCTTCTTATTAGGCTTTTGTCTGTCTCTTCTGGACTCACGAAATCAATTTCTAAAATTTTGTGATTCTCCAAATTAGGGTTAGGGTTTTGACGATGTATGCTGATCGCGTAGACTCCGCAGCGAAGACTTCAATAAAGGATCGTCTTAATGGCAATTCCGTTGCCGACTCCTCTCGCCGCCGAGAAATTACCGGCAAAAGGTTTTGTTTTCTTTTTAATTTAGTAGAAATCAATTCCATTTTATCTCTCTCTCTCTCTCTTTACTGCTTTACTTTTCTTCCATTTTACTTTATGTTAGGTTCTCATTGTTAATCTTTTTTTCAAAGGGAATTCTATTAATTAAACAAGGAGAATTTGGGGTGGGTCGTCCAATTTAATATTTATAGTGAATCTACATTTCACTATTGGAAAAAAGAAATAGTTGAGCTAAGGATTTAGTATCTTCCACGTTGTAAGAAACGAGGATGGGCACTTTGCTATGCAAGTATATTGGGAATTGCATTGCAAACTCAAGTTTATGTTTAGAAACTTGTAGAGATTAGAGAGTAGGAAGCTTGATGTCCCGTTCTCACCCCGTGATTTGATCATCTTATTTAACCGTTTAATTTGGTTTTTCTATTTCCATATGAAAAGACTGAATGTTTGAGAATGCTGCCACACCTGGTTCTTTTGATGCTCAGATTATGAATAAGCTTCTTGGGATTTTCATTTTTATTCAGGGAAAGTGCGAGAGGTTTTGGACATGAAGTTTCATTTGCCTTAGCGTGTGTGAGAGATTGAGATCCTTTAGCACAGAGTAGATCAGCAGTTAGTTATATCAATTATAGGCTCTGTATAGGTGAAAAGGTTTTGCAGTTGTTGCTTGAAACTTGCTTACTTGAGGTGCTTGAAGTTGCATACCTTCTTGTGCTTATACCGAAAACTGCAACAAAAGGACCTTTGAGGATCTGCTTTCTATATTTGGGTTCTGTTTGGTTTGAATTTTGCAAATTTATTTAAGTTGTTTTGTAGGTTCTGACTCAAAGTAAAGTCATAAACATGTATGGTTAGAAATAACTTCTGACTTATATAAAAAAAAATTGTTACAAAATTCAGTCAAAACATTGCTTTATTGGCAAGTTAAAATTTTTAACTTTTAACTTATTGATTCGACTTGTATTAACTGTTTCTCAAAAAAACGTTGCTTCATGTCATTTTTGCCAAGTATACTTTTAACTGAACTCTTTTTTGCTGCATGTTATTTCTCAAAATGATGACTCAAAGTCAAAAGTTACATTTCATTAGCCATGCCCAACAAACTTTTGGTCATAGAAAAATTTTTACCTTCAAGTGAAGGCATTGACTGTTTGTGCTGTGACTTACAAGAGTACAGGTATTTTTGTTCATCTAATGAAAATGGATTGAATCTCTTCCATAATAATGCTCTTGTATAATTGTTATCCTGGTTGGTTTTTTGCTGTTCTTGAGTGACCTAATATCCAGAAAAGTATCACTGAGCTCATATCACATCTTTTGCAGGCAGAGGCTAGATGATAAATGGGAACATGATCTCTATGAGGACAATGGACCACGTGTTTCAAGTATGGATTGAGTATGACAGAATTACTGGCATAAAAAAATTGCTGATATTGTTGGATGCAACTAAATCAACTATATTTCTTTTGACTTTTTGTTAATGACTTGTGAAGATCGCAAAATTGGTGCTCAAGATCTTCGATTAAAGCTCCAAAGGAGAAGCCTCCTGCAAGCATCTCCAGGTTCAGGTGTGTGGGATCTGCGTGAAAAACTATATGGGACAATGAATTCACAGCCAATGAATGCTGATCGGCCCAAAATAGCTGTAGCTAAACCATCCAGGAAAAGTGTTGCTGTTGAAGCTCCTGAACCAGAGATTAAAAAAATTACCAGTGTGGCTTCTAGAAAAAGATCTCAGCAGAAGGCATAAATCTTATCTTATTCTCGTCAAGTGTTTATCTTGTTTCTGTTTTCTTGAAGTTTTCCATTAATGCTGAGGCATAAATCTTCTGATTTATTGATATTTGGAAATTACTGTTTAGGTTGCCTTCCTTGGTTGAGTTTATGTCATGTGGTCGTATGCGTGCTTCACTGTCACTTGTTTCAAAGAATTTTCTCAATTTTGGATGAAGTTTTGGAGAGTTGTGAACTTGAAATATTGTGCCTGAATAATTATGAACCTGAAGTATTAAGCTTGCTGTGAATTTGAAAAGACACAAAAGGAAAAAGTTTGCACTGGCCTTAAAGTTTATTAGTTTCATCAGTCACCATATCACTTTAAAGACAAAATTTAAGAAGCTCTGCTATGTGTAGTTAGAGGTTTCGACATTGCTTAGGTGCCTTGATGCACTGTGGTAGAGACAACTTTTTTTATTTATTTCAATTTATCTCTGGCCTTTTGTGTTTTGTCAATTAATTGAAAACTTGACCAGTTGATGCCATGGTGAAAATTAGAGACTCCTGCGACACGACAAATGATTTTAACTAACAGGATGTTGCTGCTTGAAGTGGTCTAATTTGTGCTAAGTTTCAGCATTAGTTAATGATTTTAGGTATGTATTCCATGACAAATTGACAAGAGGAAGTTCTCATAGACATGCAATTATAGGATCACTTGGTGTGCATTCATGTGAGCATGTGTTTCCATTTCTTTTTTTGTGTGTGTGTGTGTTCTGCAATGTGTGTTTGCTTTAAAACAGTTCATTAATTGGCAGTTAATCATGATGCTTTGTATTGTTTATTGATCCTTTAGGTTGATAAGGTTTTGCCTTCTCCTTACTTTAAGTTGAAAAGGGACAAGTTGGGATGGCTCTACTATAAAATTACTGCCTAAAATCCCAACTCAAGTTATAACATGTCAACTGAAGTTGTGAAACCGTTTTTTCCATGTAATATCATTACCGCAGACTCTTTTTGTGTATTTCTAACTCTTGGATCTTTGTTGCAGTTGGATTCATCAATTGATGTTTTTTTGCAGTCTTTGGGTCTTGAGAAATACCTCATTACTTTTCAAGCTGAGGAAGTATGAAATTGTCTTTTTTTTTTTGTTTTTATACTATAGATATGTGTACTTGCATATCATCTTCAGGAGTTTTCTTTTGATTATTAACATGCTCCTATCTGTACAGGTTGATATGACAGCTCTTGTGCACATGACTGATGAAGACCTGAAGGCTCTAGGGATACCAATGGTAAACTCAAGCTGATCTCTTGGCCAAGATATGCATATATTTTGTGGTTGATTTTTTCTATTGAAATCTCTTGTAGTTCTTGATCATTAAGAGATGAGTAATTTGGGCAGCTGTCTAAAGCCTCGTACTTGACAACTTATTTTAAGAATAATCCCCCCCCCCCCCCCAAATACACAAAAAAAGAAGATAAAAGAAAACAAGAATACTGGTACCTGTGCTGTTCTCAACTATTGGAATGGTGTCCTTCTTTTTTAAACAATTTGCATAATACACTGTGCCATTAGACTAGGACTCTGTTTTTTAGGGTTGACACCATAATATATTGTGATATTTTTTCATTAATTCATTTAAAAATACATGGAAAACTGATTTCTGATCTCAACTCGAAGGTGTTCGCATCTGGGATGAGGCATTTGCTTGTCATAACATTTTGATTTTCCTTCTCCCGGTTTTGCTCTTTAAAAATCGTACAGGTCTAATATATATTTGCATCTGGGATGAGGTATTTGCTTGTCATAACATTTTGATTTTCCTTCTCCCGGTTTTGCTCTTTAAAAATCGTACAGGTCTAATATATATTTGATGGTCAGCTGTATAACAGTCAATTGTCATTTCATGTGAGATGTTGTGCTAGGTTTTGCTCTTTAAAAATCGTACAGGTCTAATATATATTTGATGGTCAGCTGTATAACAGTCAATTGTCATTTCATGTGAGATGTTGTGCTAGGTGGGGGGGGCGGCCGCCCACATTGTTACTTGTTAGTGCTACCTTTCCATTTCTACATGCACATTTACAAATTGATAAAAATAATAATATTGTTTTGTAAGGTCAACTGGGTATGAAGTCAATGTGATTGTTCTGGGTATGTCTGTCATGAATGATAAAAAACATGAACGCTCACAATTCGAAGGCACTCATGTTCATCATGATAGTTCACACTGATGTGATATATGCCTTGTTTATTAACTCGACTGGGCACTACCTAGCCTTTTAGTTTTTATTTCCCCTTTACCCTGTACGTGATTTAGATATCAAAAGTCATGGCTGAGATTCTTGGTTTTCATGGTCTCCTTCCACTTTTCTATTCCTGATCAGATGTTTGGTTCAATCTTTGTGGTTTCAGGGGCCAAGGAAGAAAATAATTTTAGCGTTAGAATCCAGAGGCTGAGATTCAGGAGACGAGTATTATTGGTCTGACACCCTGGTTGGTATAAAGCCTTAGTGTACATCTTCGTTTTGTTTTCCCTGGTATTGCCACTGTGGCTTTACCTTTAGCTGGTTAATTATTGTGAAGCCGGTACGAGTTGCTAGCTGTCAACCACAAAGGTAGAAACTTTTTTTCGTCTTTGTGGTTCCTTTGGATTTTATGGGGTATTAGATGGTGGGTAGAAACCTTAAATTGATGCAATTTTTGTTTTTATCTTATTTATTTTTGCTGTTTTTGGTTATGTTCTAGTATGGTTTCTATCTATTGTTTTTACATTTTAAAAATTAACGTTTTAAATGTAAAGCTTGAGGTTCAAGATTCTACATTATATTTTATTGTGTTATGAATTGCTAGTTGCTTGTCCTCAGATGACGGGGGGGAATTTATTTCGTATCCTTGGTATAATAATGATTATTACATTATTTTATTAATGGTTAAGGTTTTTAGTTTTCATGGAGTTTAAAAAGAATTTAATTTGTAATTTAGTAAATCGAGTATAATTTTTAATCTAAGTATTAAATTAAACTGAAATTTTGAATGGAGGATTCCGAAGGGCTTTGTTTGTTTTATGATGGGTTAGCATTTCATGATGATGGAAGATCGGGAAGGTGTTTAAATAAGGCTTGGAAGTTAATGTGCAAGATTGTTTTTATTTAGGTGTTTAAATAAGGCTCGGAAGTTAATGTGCAAGATTGTTTTTATTTATCTTATTGTATTTGGATTCTTTTATTTTATTTAGCTTTGAAATTTTAATTTAATCAGTATATTATTATTTATGAATCTTAATGCTAGATGAATTCTATTTGTTAAGTAAGTTTTAATTAGAAATATTTTTCAAAAAAGATTTTAGTTTTAATTAAGAATTTTTTTTATCGGTAGGTAGTTGTAAGGTGAAAACAACTCATATCATTAATATGGCATGCATATAATATTTATCCGTAGGACCATGCAAGACGACGTGGATTTATGAAGTACCAAATTCTAATGAAAAAAGAACACTGAGGCTCCTTCCTTAAATAAGCTTGTATTGAACACAGCTCCAAGAAATCTTTCATGCGATTCCTCCATTTTAGCAGAAATAAAAGCTCGGTCCCAGAGTGTTCTCACGAACACTCGCATGGTGGCAATAAATGGATAGAGAATTTACTTACCGTCATTGCCATACTTTCTCTATTCATGGTGGTAGCTTTTGCCGTAATGAACAGCTTTGCTTCACCGTTTTCTCCCCGCAGTGTCTTTCTGGTATTTGGGATGGATGGGTTAAAAAACCTGCATGGCCTTTGGACCGAGTTTGGATGCACACAAAAGGAAAGAGGAAATGACGTGTACAAGTTACCAAACTTAAAAGAATTGTCTCTGCAGTGTCATCTGGTGCAGCAAATGAAAGTGGTGAAGACTCGTCAATTCAACTAGCATGGGAATAGGGCTCCTGAGTTAGACAATCGGTTAATCAATTGGTCCAAAAACTTTTCTTCATTTTTCTTAGTCAAGGTAGTTGATAGCTTATACTTGGTCCTTGGTAGGCCAAAGCTGCTCGCAGCTTGTACCTGCAAAAGATCCTCTTCGATAGAGGTAGGGACTCTCTGATGCTTAAATAAATATATTTTTAGATAGAGAAAATACATGAATATTCTAGAGAGAGATACTCTGAATATATATATATATATATGCAGTCAAGAATGAAGATTGTCAACTTTTTTCCTGAAAGTCTCATTATGTATTTATAGCTCATTAGTCTTATTTCTTTGTGAAAAGAAGGGTCTGTAATGTAATTACCCTGATAGTATTTAATAAAGGATAAATATCTCTTATATCTATATTAATGTTAAATGGGAATATGGTGGGTCTTTAGAGGACTTTTATATACCTAAAAAGGTGTAGGAAGATTAAAGTTCAAGACGTTAAATGTAGCTAAGCCTATAGAGGCTGAGTTTTTCCCTGAGGTTAGACCCAAGGGAGGTTGGTCATTTCCCTAGACATGCCAAGAGAGGATGGTCGTTACCTTGAACATGGCTAAAAGCGAAGTCCAGGCATCTTGGGTCTGGCATGTTTACCAGACCCACATGACCTTTGACTTGACGGATTGCCAAGTCCAAACACCTTGGGTCTGGCACAGCACAAGGATATGTAGAGAATCTCAAAGCTATAGCTAATAATGAACCACGGTAAAACCGGGCAACGTACACGAAAAATACATAAAGGCATAAATGAGTGGTATTTTTGTAAATAAATGAAAAATTCACCTTCTTCCCCTTATATAGCTAATAATTCAATAAGCTTCTAAGGACCATATTCTTTCTTTCTTTTTTCTTGATAAAACCTTACAGAAAAGCCATCAAAATGTGAGATTAAGAGAGAAACAAGTGATTTAAGGAGAAAATGCATCATGTTAATGATCCTAGAAGTAGAAAATCAAGTTAAAGAGTTGAAGTTCTAATGAGAGAAGCTTGGAAAACCTAGAGGGAGAAAGAGGAGATTGGAGGATATGGACATTGGAACCACCTCAAAATCATTATGGAAATAATGGTTAAGTGTTTTTAACTATGATTAACTAGTACTTATGGATGAATTTTAGAGAAATTGAAAGAATTATCAAATGGGTTTTATGTGGGTGATTATGGAAAGTAGAGAATGAAGCTTCCATTGATTTTTATTGGAATATATTATGCTAGATTGTGTTTAAAACCTTAATAAAGTGTTGATAAGGTGAAGTTAAGGTTGGGAAATGAAGAAGAACATATGGGTAGGTAAAGGGTGAGGTTCGGCCATACTTGGGTTATGGATAGGGTGAATTTGCTTGGGTTCGTGTATAAGGAATTATTAATTTGATGATTTAAACATGTAAAATTAAGTACAATTATTAAAAAAAAAGGTGGAGTTGAAATTGCTAAATTGAGTTTTCTTGCATTTTTTATGTGTTGATGGATGACTAAGAACTAGGAAATCCATGGTTTGGTTGTTCTTTAGGGTTTGATGATTTTGAGAGGAACTTGGAGGAATTTTGTGAATAAATTTATATTCATGTAATAAGTGTTGTATTTCTTGTGTGTTCAAAAATACATGTAGAAATTAAAGTGCTTAATAAATGGATCTAGTTGGTGTTACAAAGGAAAAATAAAAAGGGAACTCATAGAACTATTCCCTGTAGGTTTAGCTACAAGGGTCAAAAAAGGGAAGGCCTTTGTCAATTTGATTTGTTAATAGTTAAAGGCATGATAATATCTTCTATTTTTAAATGTAATGAGTTCCATATTGAAAAAGAATCGTGGGACTTCCATGGGGGCTATTCAGTTAAGTTAGGAAAATGGATTATCGAGTAGGTCATTGTTTCAAATTGATTTTGAAACTTGAATTAGAATATGTTAAAATGATTCTAAGGCAAAGAAAATAGGAATAAATGCAACCATGTATAAAAGTTGATTTTCAACCAAAACAGAGAACGAGGTTGAAAAGGGATACATGACTTGAGAATAATGTGATTAAAATGCTTGGTCAAACATAATTGGGTGAAAGAATAAATATACTTCAACATAGGATAGATTGGAATTTTGGAAATGCATATGACTTTGAAAAGTATAAATGTGTATGAAATTGTAAGAGTTTTCTTGTTAATGATTTGTAAATTAGATTAAATGAGAATCTGAATAGGTTTCTGTGAAGGTTTAATATGTTAATGATGGTTGAAAACCATGTTGGCATAGGGGAGTAGTTGGAGGAGGACAACTATTGGGAGCAACGGGATGCACTCAAGTTTCAGACAGGTATCGAACACCACTCCTAGAAATTTTGAATATCATTTGAGTAGTTGTTATTTCTTATAGTATTGTTTCTGAATAATAAAATAATTGTGTTGTGAAAAGAATAAGTTAGTGAATATTAGAAAATATAGAGCGTGCATTGGTTGTGAAACGAGATATTGAAAGGCAACACTTGCATAGGTGTTTAATGTGAAAAGTCAGAACATGATGATAAAGGTTGTAACTGGAAAGGTATAGATAAGGTATGTTAGTGGAAGAGGAAAAGGTATCGATTTATAAAATAAAAGATTTATGCACACATGATGCAGTGAAATCGTGCATTCGCAATATGGACATTGGATTTTGAGAGTGAAATGTCACACTTTGTACAAAAATTAGGCATTTTGAATTGGTAGTATTGCCCTTGGTTATAGAAATGGGTATACAAAGAAGAATGGTTATGCAGGGTATTACAAATGGGTAATAAAAATGCAATATTTTGATTTATGTCAGAATTCAAGACAAAGGAATTGTATAAGTGTAAATACAAGGAGGTATTGGGTGAATGAGATGCGTATGTTGGGTTTCGGGTTAGGGCAACTCAGAAAACATGTAAGGTGTTATGATGAATAAAATGTCGATAGAAGTGAAATATTGTCTCTGGTATGTTACCAAGAACATGTGGAGAATTTAGTATAAGAAGTTTAAGAGGAAAATTTTATTAGTTTGTCACTGTATGGAGACTAATGGCATCAGTGGTTACTGATAACCAGCATTGTTTGACTAGTATGCCATAGTGTGGAGACTAATGGCATTCATGGTCACTGATGACCAACATTGTTTGATTAGTCTGTCACAGTGTGAATACTAATGGCATTAGTAATACTGATGACTGACATTGTTTGATTGATCTGCCACTATATAGAGACTAATGGCATTAGTGGTTATTGATGACCGTAACTTTTTGATTAGTTTGTCATGGTGTGGAGACTAATGGCATTCATGGTCACTAATGACCAAAATTGTTTGATTAGTCTGTCACAGTGTGAAGACTAATGGCATTAGTGGTACTGATGACTGACATTGTTTGATTGGTCTGCCACTATATAGAGACTAATGGCATCAGTGGTTATTGATGACTGTAACTTTCTGATTAGTCTATCATGGTATGGAGACTAATGGCATCAATGGTTATTGATGACTAGCATTGTTTGATTAGTTTGCTAAGGTATGGAGACTAATGGCATTAGGGGTAACTGATGACCAACATTGGTTGATCTAGTAAACCATGTGAATGAAGGCTAGGGATATTAAGACCCCCGTTCTATAGATAAATGGTAGATAGTAAAAATATAAATTGGTTAACAGATAATAGGTTAACCCAAAGGTAATGTGATGGAAGTCATTGTGGATAGCTTACATGGAAGGAAAAACTAGGTAGTAACGATAGCACATGATGTGAAAGTAAGCAGTAAAGGGGAGATTTGATATCTTTAAGGTCCATTGGTTTTGGTTCTCACTGATGTCTCAATATTCTCTCTCTTGCTACTTACACAAAAGTTAATTGGTTACGGGGATTGTATGGTTGTGTAGTAATAATCAAAGAGAGAACAATGGTGGTGGTCTCTTTTTGTTTGAAGGTCAGGAGAGAGAGAAATGGATGAGAGAAGTTCAAGAGATGTTTTCTCTCCCACCTCAATTGACTATGGTGCAAGGGTTGGTTTTAATTGATTGAGGGCTTCTGTAAAGGGCTTTGATATGAAAAAAATAATGGTTGTCTCGTTAAAGATTAAGGTCGAAGGCGAGAGAAATTAGAGTAAGTTTTAATTTTAGAAAAATAAGGACAAGGTTATGGTTTTGTATGAGAAAGGTGGGAGAGATGAATAATGTTTTTCTAAGGTTTATTTCTCCAAATATTAGCTCATATTCTCTCCAAAAAAAAATTATAATGGCTAGGGTTTTTTGTTTAATGTTTTTGTGTTATAGCCCCCTACAATTCACTTTTCCAAGCCTATAAATTTTATCCTCTCTTTACGTACTTAGTCCCAAGCAATTTAATTTTGTTTTAGTCCTTCTTTTCTTTTTTTTGCATTGCACTGTAACTTATTGTCAATTTTACTTTTTATTTTGATTTTTCATTTTGATTTTTTAGTTTTTTTAAAAAAACAATGTAAACAACAAACCAATAATAAAAAACAAACATGAAATATAAAACGGACATGTTAGCACTAAAAACATATTTTTTTGAATTTGATTTTTAGAAAAATATCAATTACAAAAAAATAATTAAAAATTATAAAATAAGCATATAACTGAAATGCATCAAATAATTTTTAATTTAAGAATTTTTTAAAATTTCTAAATTAAGGGTTAATAAGTTATCAAGTAAATATTGCTTTCTTCAATATCGTTTGAAATTGCATTTCAAACAATATTTCTAAAACATTTGAAAAAAATTTTCTAATGATATCAAAAATAACTTTTAAAAATTAAAAAAAAATCATTTTAATATATTCTTAAATAAAGAAAACAATTTGAAACTAACTTCCTAACCGGCCCTACATCAACCAGCCGGGCATTGTACGAGTATTAAATAACTCAAAAATACACCTTTATTTGTATGTTTAAAACAAACCCTTTTTCGAGAAGGATTATCACGGAACGCAAGCATTCTTTGGTCGGGTAATACTGTTTCTCAAAGCAATTTCTCTTGTAAAACATACGAGTACGAACAAAATGCCCATCATACGAGTCCTAACAGTAGGTTTACCATGCATGGTGCCCAAGTTACCTTTAGAATACATACGTAGAAAGCATTGGACATCGAAGTATAATAGCAAACTGATTTTGATTCAAAATTAAAACCATCCAGTCAAAACACAAACAATAATTATAAAAAACAGCCACCTCAAGGTACTGAAACTGCCTAATGCAACAAGTATCATAACAAAAGCAAAACAGAACCAATTTTTACTCGTCCTCCTGGCTGCGCAACCTAGCAAGCTTGTTGGTGACAACAACATCCAACTGCGCTGCTCGCTCGACAATCTCCTTCCTCTTCCGGGTGGATACATTGTGGGCAATCTCAGCACAGTAAGTTCTAGAATTATCAAAGTTGTTAGCAGCCATAAAAACATAATCAGGTCTACAAACAATGATGAAAGTGATTGTGAAAGCAGCAAAACTTTGGAGGCAAAGAGGGTCATGTACCTGTTGTGCATCATCAAAACTTCAAGCTCCTTGACGTTGTGCACAACAAACTTTTTAAATCCATTAGGGAGATAGTGGCGAGTCTTCTTGTCTGAGCCATAACCAATGTTGGGCATCAAAGTGCATCCTTTGAACTTCCTCCTGACCCTTGAATCAATACCCTTGGGCCTCCTCCAGTTTGTCTGCCAACAACAATAGGAAGCATTTAACATGGCATGTAAGAGACATCAAGAAGCAATGAAAAGATTCTTGCAGGACTTGGATTAAAAAAAAAATCAACATTGATAAAACATGGCCTAGACATTAAAATACCACTCAACATGTAAATCCAACTTTCAATAGCAGTACAATGTTAAACATGAATGTCATTTTTTTGCGGACCATTCAAATTTAAATCACTAAACATAGATAAAGTTGGTCCAGACCAGCATGCTCAATACTAATAAAACTACTGTTCTTGAGCTCCAAATTCTTAGAATGGGCATTGGTTTGTGAACAAGCAAAACTAGAAAAATGTGGGTCTAAACCAGGCCACCAAATCAAGACCTCCATGAGAGAAATCAGAGGGAGCAGACAAGCTGGCCCAAAAAAGCATTTTACGTGTACCTTACCATGCTACCTTCATCAAAGTCAATCCAGAGAATCAGCTTATTGCACACCTATCACTAGCTTTAAATTTTACCTAACTCATACATCTACAAAACAAAATAAACGGGGAAGAAAACATGAAATTACATGAATTCCATGCTTAGCTTAAGTACAAGTGACTGCCGAAAAAGCTCATAAAAATACTGGAAAACAAAAATACAAATGACTGCCAAAAAAAGCTCATAATAAAAACTTTAATCGTAATTCCAAATTGTAAGCACAACAAAATACTGAACAATTCCTAAGCCCACCCTAGAACAGAACAGAACAAAGCCTTAAACAGTCACCTACCTAACCATGTAATTTTAAACAACAATCCTAAGCATATATCCAGCTTATTACTATATGTACCTTCACAGAAATCTTGCGGTCACTTTGAGGCCTCTTAAACTTCTTTACCCGCTTCTTCACTATCTTCTTCGTCAGCAAAGGAACAGCCATTTTTTTCTGCAAATACAAAAGCACACAAAAAAATGAACAGGCCAGGTGAGGTGAACTTTTCAAATAAGAGACCTGAGAGAGAATTACTGTCAAAACATGAAAAGCAAAAGGAGGAGTAAGAGAGATTAGGGTTTGGGACCTGCTTGGATAGCTGCGCCTGCCAATCCTGTTTGAAAACCCTAGGTGACTGAAGAGGGATAAAGATGAGTGCTAGGGTTTTAAGTGGTATATATGTGTGTTAATATTTGGTGTTTCTTAGTACTCCAGCTACCGGACGTAATAAACTTTGCCGTGGATCTATCTTCACTGGCCCAAACAATTTAGGTTTACTAATGGGCTGGAATAGTATTCCGCACCTGGATGTACTCTATCCTCCTTTACGCGTTGTGTAGCTGCATTATCTTCACCGGGCCAAATATTTTTATTTTTTATTAAAAGTTATTTATATAAATTTTTTAATGTGTTTTGATATTTTATAAAATATAAAAATTTAAAAAATATATTTTCATGACAACTATAGTTATTAAACTCGGTGTGGAGATTGACTTGGCCAAAGAGTCGGGTCTTAAGTTACTTGGATTGACTCAAGTTAAATCGGGAAAATTAAAAAAAAAATATTTAAAATTTTAATATTTTATATGAAAAAATTAAGAAACAATTTATGTGGATATAGGTTATACATATTGTAAACAATTAAATTTAAAAGATTATCTCAAAAGGTTTTTTATCCCACATTGAAAAAACATAACTTTTTTCTTGTGGACATAGAGTATATACTAAAAAGTTTCAAATCTCATGTTGAAAAAATAAAACATTATTTTAATATTTATATAGTGAACTTTGAAATGAGTTAGTAACCAACTAAAAATATGAAAAGGAGGGGTCTTTAGGTAGGAGAAAAAAATTTTAAAAAAAAACTCTACTGAGATTTTGTTTGGTCACTCGAATTTCGGGTTGACTGGTTTTTTTCGGGTCAATTGCAGGTTGGGATTTCGAATGAAACAAACTCGACCAATGTTATTGGGTCCTGGTAGTAGCAGGGCCCACCGTTGTTGGATCCTAGTGGTAGGAGGGTCCAACTTTAGTGGGTTCTGCTGGCAGTTGAGCCTAACGTTGTTGCAACCTGCCGGGCAACAAGACCCAACAACATTGATTCTTGCTGGGCAACAAGACCAACTAACAAATGAAACATACCTGTCTAATACTATTGGATCCTGCTAACACATGACCCAGCAGCAGTGGGTTATGCTGACAACAGAGCTCAACGTTATTAGGTCTTGCTGGGAACAGGGTTCAACTATAGCGGGTATTGCTGGCAACATTGGGTCCTGCTGAATAGCAAGACCCACTATGATTGGATCTAGCGTCAAAGTCATGCTCGATAAACTTGGGTTTGACTGCAGAGTCAAACTCAGTTGGGCCCGCCATCATCAAGCTCTGCTTGGCAACAAAACCCGTTATTCTTATAATATTACCCAAAATAATATTATATTACAATATTTATGAATTATTTTTTAATGAATTTTATTATTCAAAAATTATCTTATATAATACATGTATATAAATTATATGATGTGAATAAAAAATTTATTTAAAGCTTCATCAATTTTAATATGATAATATTAGAATTATAAATTTTCTGAATGTTTTTATTTTAAAGAATTCATTGCAATTATATCCGAGTCATATATTAAAAATATGAACATATAAAATTTTTATGCCATTATTTAACTGTTTTTTGAATATTTATAAAGTTTGTTAAAATATATAAATCATTTAGTCTAATCTAAAAAAATAAAAAAATAACACATTACAATTACCAAGATTGTTTTTAAAAAAATAATATTACTAAATGAATTCTCTTTTTATGTCCATTAAAGATAACAAAATCCTTCAGTAGGTGGGACAAATAAAATAAAATATTCCTCACATGTTTGTTATTAAAATTTGAAGTAAAGAAAAAAATAAAATAAAATTCAAATTTTTTTAAAAGTATTTTTGGAAGGCAAAAACAAGCATGTTTTAATAAAGATATTCAACTCAACCTCAAATGAAAAAATATTATCACCGCCCAACTTTTATATAATAATAAAAAAAAACTCTCATTAATTTATTTCCTCTTTACTGTATGAAAAAAAAATAAGATAAAAGAAAAAAAATTAAAGTCTTGGGTCCTGTTTTGGGCAGGATCCAACGCTGATGGGTCCTACTGGGGGCAAGACCCAAAGTCGTCTGATGGGTCCTATGGCACGTCATTGGGTCTTGGTGGTAGCAGAACCTAACATTATTGGGTCCTGCTGCAACAACCCTATTTGACTTACAAACAGAAAAGATGACGCCCCTTACAAGTGCTACAGTGTCGTCTATAATATAAACACTTCATGTCCACAGTGCAATGAGTGTATGTCTACAGTAAATGTATAGTGTTTTTCCCAAGCGTTATATATATATATATAATAGTAGCTCTCGAATCGTGAAAATCAACTATGCAAGTCCACAGTTAACTGTCTTTTGATACACAGTCCATGTATAATAGAAATCCCACATGTTTTAGAGTTTCTGGTAATTATAATTATATTCAAGCTGTTGATTTTCTTGTTTAGTTCAAAAAATAAAATAAAATAAGATAGATTTTAT
>Ga0325403_1002729_pt1 | contig 15778 bp, 16 predicted proteins | sample PopdelMetagenome_19_FD_205665 | JGI IMG/M metagenome (GOLD analysis project Ga0325403, IMG submission 205665) | Populus deltoides microbial communities from Bellville, Georgia, United States - Xylem-PdKOR-R4 | ecosystem: Host-associated > Plants > Phyllosphere > Stem > Wood/Secondary xylem...
AGTCAAAGACATGCTCCCCTACTAGCAGAATATACTCTGGTAAATGTATCAGTTACCAATTCTGTATTTAGCACAATTCGTGGTATATTCCACAACTAAATTGGATGAAGAAAATAATTATTCATATCATATGTTATTAGTCCAAGTGAATTGCATAATTAGAGAACAAACCTATCATCAGCCCAGTAGGAGGTGTGATCAAGGGAGGGAAGGACAAGCGTTGCCTTCATAATTTTAGCTACAGCTACCATATCACAAATCTGCACACTAGAATTTTTTATGCATCAGCCCAAAGCTCGTGTCAATCAAAATTAGCTAGAAGAAATAACAAAAATACAAAAGCCAGACCCCAAATCTCATCTGATTTAAGCCACCATTAGCATTTATGAGAATATAACCATTTGTCCTTGCACCAAGCTCTGCCAAGCCAAGAGAAGATGAATTTGAGAAGAAAAAAATCCCACAAAGGCATCATGAGTGAAACACGTACACACATAAGGTAAAGAAGAGAGATATTGAAGTAATTAATTGTTTCTTTTTCATACTTTTGTGATTTCCAGGCTGGTCAATGCATTGGGTGAAATTTTCACTATTGGGCTTGGACCAGATACCTGAGAACTGAATGAAAAGCAGATTTCAGAAACACATAAAACCAGATTTAGGTTTTACTAATACTTCCCGCTCCCTAATTTAGGGAGAAATCAAATTGTGCGATATCAAGAACTAAAGTGCTCAGGATGAATTCAAGACTTACTTCAGCCTTCTTATTCAGTCTATCAACCACATCCGAGCCTACTTCTATGATCATTCTTTTCTGATCATTTCTTGATCCCATGTATTGGTAAGAGTCTTGTTCCTGTCGGGTGATGGAACCGAATACATCCTGATTGTAAATGCAGAATACTTTAGATGAGATAAAAGATGGTCAATACTTAATATGAGCAGAAGGAAGTGCAGGAGAACTAACACATGTGGATACTCGAACATATCATGAAATACCAATAGAAAAGTTAGGTAACAAGAAACAATCTAAACAAGACATCAAAAAGTAATATAAAAAAACACTGTTCAGTGAGTTCCCTTCCCTATTAGTTAATCGAGGCTGCAAATGGAAAGCCTGGACAACTGTACAGCCATAGCCATTCAGCATATTGGCCTTCAGTTTTCAGGAAGTCCTAAACCTAACAGACACTCATCTGACAGCAGGAGAATTAAGTCTGTAGAACTAGAGACGAATTTCAGATTTTAGAAGACAGTTATCACACACATTTTTTTAACACATCAGGATTCCAAGTTTTAGTTTCATAAAAATTCTACAATGCAGCTTCTAGCTTGGTTGTGGAATCAATTGTCGCACATTATCATCTAAATGTACACCCCAGGCTACCAATTATCTCCTTTTAGCTACAAAGAGATATCTTAGCAAAGTAGATGCAAACATTCTAAAAATAGTTCGGAATTAAACACTACCATACAAGTGTAGCCTTTACATTTATTCTAGCAAAATATTTCTTATGCACACAAAGGCACGCAGCAGCCTGACAACAATCTGAAAACACTCTACTTTAAGGTGCAAAGATCAAGACTTGAAAAGGAACAAAACTTTAGAAAATTAAGTATGGACAATCAAATGAAGTACCTGATTGGAGGCAGCTCTTTCAAGGGTAGATCCAAACCACCCATATAAGCAAATCTTAAAAACACCCAGAAACAAACAAAGCCCGCAAAAGAAAAAGAACATCCAGTGGCCAAGTTTCTTCCTTTCCTTGAACCCAAAATCCAAAATCACAGATCCAATACTACCTTTCTTATTTGTCAAAATCCTAACCACACCCCCATGAACTCTTTGGCTCAGATTCTGCCTGCTGTGACTTTCCCTTTCAAACCCATCAACGGTTTCAGATCTAGGAGAGTTTAAGGGGAGATCAATCTCAAGATGGGGGCTAAGACTACTATTGTTACTGTTACCGTTACTAACGTTGTTGCTGCTGTTGGCGTTACCGGCATTATTGTTGTTGTTAGAACTGGTGTTGTTGCGCTTGAAAGAGTGAGCACGGCGAGTCATTGGACCTGAGAAACGAGGGCTGTTAACTCTTTGAGAAACGCCATCGCTTGCTGAGTTATGGTTATGGTGGTGAGAATGGTGAGCCATAAGAAAGAGATTTATGGATGACTAAGAATGATTGGGATTGGGATTTTATGATCACTGACGAACAAGAAAGACAGGAATTTTAATTTTTATCAAAGCAGCCTGAAACTGAGGGAGGTTGTAGGCTTGTAGCAGGAGATGGTGTGGTGCATCATAAGCTCTCTCTCTCAACTCTGAATTTATTGATCTGCTTCTGCCTTCTATATACTAACAGACATGGTATAAATCTTTTTTTGCTATGGTTTATTTTGTTTAATGTGGTATTTGGGATTGCAATAATAATTTATTCTTAAAGTATTTTATATATATTTTTAAAAAAATCATCTTTAATTTCAACGCATCAAAATAACTATTAACTATACGGGGAAATTGAGCTTTTTTATATTTTATATAACCCGATGCTTAAGTTTGCCTCTTGTCTCAAGATCAATCTCTTATTAAAATCTACTTCGTCTTCTTCCTCCGAATACTAAAAACAACCGATCACTATTAAGTTATACATTATATATATATATATATATATATATATATATATATATATATATATCTGAGAAGATAATCCAGACTTGGCTGGAGTCCCTTGCAAAATAGTAGCATCGAAGGAGACGTAGTAGATTGACCAAGGAGAAGACTTTTCAACGATAGGGAGGAATCTATAAACATATATAATAAAAATGCTTTCCATTGCAGCATTGTGGTTTGTTTAGGTTGGAAAATGATGGTCCACGAGGGATCGAAGGACGCCCCCGGTTGAAGACTTTGAAAACACGCTCGATTTGAACTTTAATGAGGCTACAAAATTCAAAGGCAGGTTTTTCGGTGATTGGATTATGGGTTATTCACATGATTTAGTAAGATAATCAAGTCTTTATTGTTTAAGAAGCTTGTAACTTGTTATAGAAATAACTTGTAACATGTAAAACAGTTTATTTTGGTGAGATTTTGAGACCTCTGTACAGTAAAATCAATGACATTTAAACAAATTATTAGAATAAATATTTATTGTTAAGAACAAAAGAGTTTGTTCTGGGCTTTATACTAGTTACATGCACCGCGCGATGCCGCTGGTCAATTATTTTTTGCATTTCAAAAAAAAACAAGATCTAAAAGTGTTAGGTTTTTTTGCAAAGTTATACTCAAAAGACTTAGGTTTGGTTGCAACGCCTGACCCAAGAGTAATATTTATAATATTAATGATAACATTAAACTTGGGTTAACCCTTAGCATAAAAATGTCTAGACTGCAATACCAGTCCCAATAGCATTGGACATGGATCTGGCTGCGAGGTCGTGTCATAAAAGTATAATAATTAAATAGATTAGTTAAGAAGAAAAAAATAAAGAAAAAAAACTAACGAAGAAAAAGAAAAAAAATATGAATTAACTGGGTTAACCCTTCAAACCAGGTTAACCCGTCATACCTTGAATTTGCATCGTGAAAGTTTAATAATTAAAAAGAAAAAAAACAAATTAATGGGTTAACCCAGAATTAACTAGGCTAACTCATCAAATCAGGTTAGCTTGTCAAATCTGAAATCCATCCATGAAAGTTTGATAACTAAATAGAAAAAACATTTAACATTAACAATTTAAATTAAACGAAAAAAATTAATTAAAAAGAAAAAAACAAAGGGCATCAGCCTTTTCACTGTGAACTGCACTGTGCAGTCCACAGTCAAAGGCATAAAAACAAAAAAAAAACAAAAACAAAAACTAAAGGCATCAATCGAGAACTATTTAGAAAAAAAATTAATATTAATAAACTAAATTAATTAAATAAAATTAATTAAAAATAAAAAAAACCTCTAAGAAGAAAAGAAATTTAACATTAACAAACTAAACTAAACGAAAAAAATAATTAAAAAAAAAGCAAAAAAAATTCAGGTTAACTTGTCAAATCAGGTTAACCCGTTAAACCCGGGATCCGTGTCATGAATGTCTGGTAACTAAATAAAAAAAAAAGTGAAAATTAACAAACTGAACTAAACGAAAAAAATTAATTAAAAAGAAAAAAATCAAAAAAATATCTGGGTTAACTCGTCAAACCATGTTAACCCGTTAAACCCAGGATCTGTGTTATAAAAGTCTAATAACTAAATAAAAAAAATTAACATTAACAAACTAAATTAAACAAAAAAAAATTATGAAAATAAAAAAACAAAAAATGACGTGTCAACCCATAATTAACTGGGTTCACCTGTGAAACTTGGGATATGTGTCATGAAAATCTGATAACTAGATAGATAAAAAAAAATTAACACTAACAAACTAAATTAAATGAAAAAATTAATTAAAAAGCAAAAAAAAAATTGGTTTAATTTGTCAAACCAGATTAACCCGTTAAATCCGGAAAATGTGTCATGAAAGTGTGATAACTAAATAAAAAAAATTTAACATTAATAAAATAAATTTAAAAAAAATTGTTAAAAAAACAAAGAAAGAAGCAAAAAAAAATCTCGAAATGCATAAAAAAAACAGCTAAAAAAATAAGATAACTTAAAAAAAAAAACTAAAGGGATCAGTGTTTAACTGTGGACTGCACTGTGCAGTCCACAGTAAAATACCGATTCCTTTTAGTATATGTTACAATGGTAAATGCTTTGAAATTAAAAATATATTTTTGTTGAGAATGAAGATTGTGAACTTTAAACTTTGAGGGTTTATAGGGTATTTATAGCCCATGAGTCTTATTTATGTGTGGAGATAAGGGTTAAAATGTAATTTTACCCTGATAGTATTAATGAATGATAAATATCAATTACATATTCATTAATGAGAGATAAATATCGCTTATACAAACATTAATTTGGGATATATCTCTGACATTAATATTAATAGGGATAGGAAAAAAATATCTTTAACAATAACATTTTATGTTAAAAGTCATAAGAATAAACAAATAGAGTCTTATGGCCTAAAATAAAGACTATAATGATCTTCAGGCCTTTAGCCCTTTGTGCTTAGTACACTGCCAAACCCATGATTAATGGTTATGGCAGTGATCAAGACTTATGCCCATTTGGGCATGGCACATTGTCAAGCCTAAAGGTGTCAGGTCTGGCAACACGCTAGACCCATGTCTAACTGGGCTTGGTATGCAACCAGGTCCAAGATTGAAAGGTCGAGAAGGTTGTCAGACCTATACCTAAGTGGGCTTGATGCGCAGCCCAGTCTAAGAGTGATGAGTCTAGCAATTTACTAAACTCATGTCCAATTAGGCTCAACGGACAACCAAACCTAATATCATTGGGTTTAGCAGCTCGCCAAACCTATGCTTTATTAGGCTCAGCTCGTAGTCAACCCCAAGGGCACTTAGTTTGGCAGCTCGCCAACCTCATATCAACTTGGACTCAACACAATGTCAAGCCCAAGGGCTGTGGGTCTAGCAGCTTTCAAGACTCATGCCTATTTGGTCTCAAAACATATTTAAGCCCAAGGTCATTAGGTCTGACAGCTCCCTAAACTTGTGCTTAATTAGGCTCGGCACGTAGCCAGGCCTAAAGGTCCTAGGTCTAGCAGCTAGCCAACCTCATACATAATTAGGCTCGACATGCAGCCAAGTCTAGAGATATTGGATTTAGCAAATCATCAGACCTATACCCACTTGGGCTCAGCTCGCAGCCACACCCAAGAGCATTGTGCCTAGAAGTGAGCTAAACTCATGTCATTTAGGCTTGGCATTCTTCCAAGCCTAGGGATGTTGGGTATGGATGCAAACCCCAGCCATATATCAATGGGTTATCACCCTACTTTTGGACCTTCTAAACAGGAACGTAGGCTTAAAATTCATTTTTCATAAAGTGCCAAAAATAATGATTTATCAGTTGCCTCTCAAGTCTTTATATATTTAATACGCAAAGATTTGAATGGTTTTCAGCTTTTAATAAAATACTTTTTACCTTCCTCACGTGATAGATTACCTCAAACAAAATTGTTATGAGTTTTTTGACTGAGTGGTTTTCTTGGGAAGAGAAAACAACAACGTGCATTAAATGCAATAATTGATTTTTTTTTAGAGATTTATTATGACATTAAGGTTTGTCCATCCAATAGCAAGGATGAAGAGTTATTCCTTTTATAAACTCTAGTCACTCTTACTCCCATTCTTTCCTTTGACTTTCACTTTTAAAATTTCTCTAGTAAAAAAGAATTGCTGAATAAGCTTTGAGCGAGACTTATTCTTAGTTACAAGAAGAAACTTTGCTATTTGATTTTAGGTGTTCCTCACCCTTAAAATACTTTATTCTTCCCTTTTTTGTATTTGGTCCTAAAAAAACATAGACTTTAGAAGGGTTAAATTTGATCCTAGGAGTAAATATTCTACTTTTTTTTGTGATGAATTTAGCTTCCAACCGGAAACTGGAAGTAGAAGTAAAATACAAGGGTCTATTAGACTGGATTCTAGAACTAAAAGGGGTGGAACTTTAGAATCCACCTTTAGAAGGGGGAAGGTAGTTCCCAGCCCTATAGCGGTCCCTTTTCCACTACCTCTAAAGAACCTCAGAGGAGAGAGAGGTTGCCTCAAACCCATGAGGACATTAAGCCTAACACCCTAAACATAGAGCAAGTGGCTTGTGTGAATGGTCGGCAGTTAGAAGATTATGTGGCTAAACTGTCTGTTAAAACTAAAATGATTAGTCAATTGACCTCGGCTACCTCTCGGAGGCGTTGTGAAATCACTTCCCCCTTGTGCATATATAAGTTGGGGTACTCTTTCCCTCTTCAAGAATTTGTAAGGGAAATTTTATGCTACTATAACTTGGGTCCTAATAAATGGATCATCTTATCCGCTTTTGACAAATTCCTTAGGCTTGTTGGACTCAAGCCTATTGTGAATATCTTTAGGACTTGTTATAATTTGATTGGTGGCACAGACAATGACAATAATATCTACTAGTTTTTTTTTACCTTTGCTAACAGATCTAATAGACTCATAAATAGGACCTTGCAAGGCAAGCATGCCCAAGTCAAGAAGTAGAGGGGGAGGTGACTGATAATAAGATATAATAGGACAGTCAATCCAAGAGATGAGATGATAGAGATCTGGGGTTGTGCCCACTATTAGAGATTGTCCCTTATTGAAATGAGCAACAATCCCCATCTGAGCTCGACTGGGAAAGAGATATATGCCATATTGGCCCAGATCTTAATTGAGTATGAGATCAATGAGATGGCCAAAATGGCATTTATCAAGCCCTATTGTAAAGTAAATAACTTTTTATATTTGTTTTGTGCATCTAAATATTCTTCTCTAACTTTGTTTTTGTGCAGGGTTAACAATTGAAAGGGAAAAGGAGTTTTCAATAGGATCTGTGTTTGGGAGGGAAACTTCATCCCTCAACTTGTCTAGAGTTAGGATTGAAACAAAAATGAAAAATGACCTCATCAATATGGGTAAGCTTCTTGTCACCATTAATGTGATAATGATAGTTGACCCCTCTTGAATTTATCGCGAGTGTTGTTGCCTACTTTAAGAAAAGGAGGGTCTCCACCCTTATAGAGGCTAATGTTGTAGTCAATGACCTCTTTAGCTACTGGAACTTCTGCCCATGGTGCTCTTCTATGAGCTAAACGGCCTTGGCTCGAGGATATTTTTGCTAACTTCATCCTTAATCGAGCCCATTACACTTTCCCTACCTTAACCCAGGAGGAAACATGGGCCATAAAGGTTATCCTTGGTAGGAGGTCCAATCTTGGGGTCGATGGCTTAAAGGTGGTGAAAAGTCTAAAGAGGTTTTTGAATATTCCCTTAGACATCTAAGTGATGTCTAATGAGAGCTTCAATCATTATTTGGCCTTTGCTGGACAAATGCCCTCCACATAAGAAACTTTGACTTTTTCTGATCTTATTATTTTGCTTTATTTTTATTGTTTTTAACAATCATCATTTATCTTTGTTAGACTTTCATGTTATGCGCCCACTTTAATAGGCGTTGGCAATTTGAGAGGAGTCAAGTGAGAGAGGTCATCATTAAGCACAAGACAGACCAAATTGCTCTTCAAAGGCTGAGGCTGAGAAGGTTGTGGTGGAGGCTAAACTAAGAGAGCTCAAGATAGCCTATACGATGTTGACGGACGACATAAGAGTTCGGTCCTTCAGCTGAAATAAAAAAGGAGCTCCGTATAACTCATATTGAAATAGCCTTTCTGAAGCAAAGAATGACTGAGATAAGGGCATCTCATGAGGCTTTGAAGGTTGAGCTCCTTACAACTAGAAAGGAAGCCCAAAGGTCTCGTATAAAGATAAACTATAAGGAACTCTCCTAAGGAGGTCCAAGAAATGTTTGCATGGCCTGCATAACTAACCGAGATAGTTAAAGACAAGATTTCCCGTGCCATATCGAACTTGTATATTTTTAACCTGTTAAGGGGAATTTAAATGGACTTTGATGTTGCATTCCATCTAGTCCCCATGTTTGACTTCGTTGATGTATTCCCTACTAGAGTTTCAATTGTCCAACATGGAGTTTACCTTGCAGATGAGCCTGACCTCGATGTTTTGGCCTTAGCCCCCCACCTCATTGGCATTGTACACAACCTCGATCCTGTGGGGTTTTTCATTATATAATGATTATTTATATTTTGTTAAATTTGATATTTTATTCATTTTTCATTAATGTTTAAATTTGATGTTCTCTATAAGATTGAGATAACCATATAAAAAGCAAATCAAAACAGATTGTGACGCTCAATTTTCAATCAATCCATTGTTGAATAATGAAATTGAAAAAAAAAATTAATATAAAAAAAGACACAATAAACAACTCGAGTCTATCCGTGTTAACTTGCAAAACTTATATCATAAGACCATAATAACCTCATAGAAGAAAATTAAAATAAATGATAAAGTTTAATTCTTAATCAACTTAATGTTGAAGAATGTAATGAAAAAAGCCAATTAAAAAAAAACTCTAGTTAACCGGGTTAACCTATTAAATCCGCGACACAGACCATAAGATTGAGATGACTTTATAGAAAATAAATTATAACAAATCATAAAGTTCAATCTCTAATAACTCAAATATTGAAGAATAAAATTAAAAAATATATTTAAAAAAATTAGTACTGCAATGAATAGTATTTTGTGAATCACCGTTTTTTTTATTTTTTTATTAAAAAATAAACCATAACAAATTATAAAACTTTATCTCTAATAATTTAAATTTTGAAAAAAAATAAAAAAACTATTATAATAAATAATATTTTGTATGGTAATTTATGGTAAAAGATACATCTCTTTCAGGTTTTGTTTTAAAAATTGTTAATGTGTTAATAATTGTTAAATGTTAGTATTAATAATTTGCATCTCTGGTTTTTTTATTCCCGCCGCCATTAGGCCGATTTGTCTGGTAATTATTTTTGGAGCACTTTCAAATTACTTGGATTTTTTCCCCCCTGAAAAAGGCTAGGATAAACCGCGCTGCGAGGGACATTTGACGCGCCAGTTTTTCAGTTGTTTCAAAAGAAGCAGCTCTTTTTCTCCATCTCTCTCACTGTACTTGTCTCGTCCCCTACTCCCTCTCCTTGCCAATCTGACGCACAGCCATCCGGCTCCCTCCGCCTGCCAGATTACCCACGTTGAGGTGTGTTATTTCTCGTTTTTGGGTTTCTGAATTGGGTTCTTTTTTCCAAACTTTCTATTTGCAATTTATGAAAAGTTAATCTCTTTCTTTTTATTTTTCAATTGAACACAATGGGGCCAAAACCATGTTCGTTTTCTCTCCAACCAAACACACCAAAAAAGGCACTGTCAAAAACCCATTTCTCCATTTTCTCTAATTTTCCAGCACTGTTGCCTTTTTCATTCTATAAAAATGGGATTTCCTTCCCAAGATTATTTCTTTGTATATGTAAAGCTTTTATTGATGTTATATGTGTACTTTTTTCTTTTCTTTTTGGGTTTATGAGGGATTGAAAGATTCTCATTAATTCATATACTGATAAATTAAGTGAGGAAGGATTTTGTTTTCCCTTTTGCTTTTAGGTCAAGTGTTTTCTTTTCTGATAGTTTGAGGGAAATGTATGCGAGAAAGGGGTATGAACTAATTAAAGACCTTGCCAATGGTGAAAAGGGACAGCTTCAACCTTTCAATGTGAGCAAAGTTTTTTGTTTTATTTTATGGCATATTCAATTACCTATTTTCCGTGACAATTTTATTGGGCAAGAAGTGGTTTGGATTAGTTCATCTGTTGTTGTAACAATATATGTTATTTAAGTGATGTGATATTGTTTTGTAGGAAGATTTGTTTAATCAAGTTGTTGATCAATGTAGTCAGCACTACCTTGAGCTTCAGGCTTTGATAAGGTACTCGCCATTTTAGCTCATCTTTTGGAAATGCTAGAATGTATATTTTCTTTCCTTTTTAATTTTTATTTCTTTTAGCTGTGCATCGCCGGTCATGAAGTAGCGATGATACTTTATTAGTTATTGACTGCTAGAAAAATCTACAGTAAAAGAATTTGCTACATTTAGGTGCCGCTACTATTTTAATTTGTTGGTGTAATGGATTAAGCTCTAGTCTTATTTACACAGTGTCCCCCATGAAATTTGTTGTGGGAGTCCTTATCACTTCAACTTAAACGATCAGTTTGGTTTGAATTTTCAAAGACCTAAGGTTTCTACTATTATAACACATTGAGTTATGATCTAACAGATGCATCAATACATACTTAAGTTTATATGGACACATGAAATTAAGTTTTACCCGATGCTCTTTTGGCTCCTACTCTGGTTCAACCTTTGAATTACGGTCAAGTTGGTGAAGTCTAGAGGGAAGCAGTGCTTGTATTTCATAATATTCAGTTCCATGCATTTGGTACCTGGGATTTCAGGTTTCTAGTGTGGATTAGTATTAGTTTTTCATGGAATTTTTAGTAGCATACTCATGCTTGCAGATTGTAACCCACATTTCCCTTTGGTGGAAAAGAGGATATCATGCAATTGATAATATCTATTACAACTTTGTTGCATATCATTGATTTTCTGTATATACCCATCAGTTACTATAATTATTTGTCTTGATTTTACCATTAGAAAGAACAAGAATTGCTCTGTTACATGGGAGAATTGGTTTGGACAAATTTCTCTGGTATGGGAAGAGAGCAGGCTTGTTATATCATTCATACACCTACGCAGGGCCAATGTGCCTTTACTTTTTAATAAAGACCTTCCTTGTCAGTGTATGGGCCTACATGTGTAACCATACGGAATTACTTCTCTGTGATCAATTGCTGGAAGAATTTCAATCTACATGGCCGATTGGTCTTATCTTAACAAGTTGTTTGCCTCCTTTCCATCTTCCTCTCTCTCTCTCTCTTGCAATTTTGTATGCAATGCTAAAATATATATTGTTCTTCTCCTGCTTAATTTATTGACTTGTTATGGCAATAGGAAAATGCAGGAAGAAAGTGTGGATGTGAGAGAAACTAGAAATGCAGAGCACTATGGGGCACTCATCCACCACCTTTCTTTAATTCGCAACAAGCGTTGCTTAATGGCTTACGTGTGAGTATCTCTAAATCCTTGTTCTATTTCATGACCCTACTCTTTCTAGTGAGTTCCTTTGTTGAGGTTTGTCTCATCTTCAGCTCTTTTGGCTCATGGTTTATATCCTTGCAGGCACAACCGAGCAGAAATTATACAAAGTTTTGCTTGGAAGGTTGGGCTTGAGCTTCTTGAGCTCCCAGAAGAAGTTCAAGAGAAGCTCAGTCTTTCAGAGAAAAACTATTTTGGGAAGCATTCTGCTGCTTTGCAATCATACATGGCAGAAGTGGGAATTGATTTGAATGTGGTAAGCTCTCTTTCTGTTTCTCTCAGAATATTGACTTGATGCATTCAGAGTTTCAGACTAATGGTTGCTGGTGCAACAAAAAAATAATTGAAATTGTTTGGAAAATTTTATTGTGTTACCAGTGGCTAACAACTTCTCCCTATAAATAGGAAATGAGCCTTTCTTTTGACATGGAATGCTGTTTTTTATATCCGGTCGGCTCATGGCTGACATATCCATTTCTTCCCCTTCTTTTGGTGGTTTAGCTCCTACCAACAAAAGGCTCTAACATTTCTCGATCTTTCTGTGGATGCAAGCCTTGTGTCACTTTAATGTTATTGCCAGTCTTAAAAATTAAGTTGCGTGTTCCCAAATAAAGTATATTCCATTTCGTTTTTGTTAGCATTACCAAGGAAACTCATCCTTGAGTGGCCAAATGCTATAATTTATGGGTGAAAAATAAAAGATGCATGAATCTTCGACTGATTATGATATGAAAACCCATGTCCAAAATTAAACTTGCAGATTTGTTTTCTAGGGTCCTTGGACGGACCATGTCTCTTTACTGAAAGATGGGTGATAATGTATCACTATGCAGTGGTAGCCTTGGCTGATGAAGAAGGAAATGAAGCATATAACTCAATAAGTAGAGAAAGAAGAGAGTATATGACTCAACTAGCAAGATGGAGCAATAATTTACCAATTGGATATGCTTGACAAAAAGTTCAGCATATAGTATATGTTTTTAGTCAAAATCCAAATGGTTTTTTCAAAAGTTTATTAATTGTGTTCTGTTCCCATCTTACAAAGACAAGCATTATCTTATCCACAAGTGTGCTTGAGATGGTAAGAGGTTGTTCAGAAACATAACTTTTTTATTAGACTTTTTTGCCTAATGTAATATTCTCCATCCAAAAAACTGGAAAATTAGTTTTTCATATTTTCAAATTTGTACTAAGTTTAGAAAACATATTTTAGAGGTTCTCCATGGTTTTTCTTTACAAGTTTTTTACTATTTTTCAAATAAAAAAATACATGAACAATACAATTTTTTTTAAATACACAAGTAGTTTTTCGCAATGTAAAAGATTAAAATTATGTTTTTTTTATATATATATATATTTTCAAATTTAGTTAGTGTCATAAATTTAATTTTTATATAAAAAAATTAATATGATTTTTTTTAGTTTACAATATAATTTTTTCATGATAATTTTTAATTTGAATGATAAAAATTTAATATTATACAATTAGATTATCACAAATACAAAATGTTAAAATGATTATTATAAATCATGGTTTGATGTATTCCTCATCTTCATTCTCAATAAATGAACACGTTTTCAATTTTTCATTGAAAAAAAAAAACTGAAAACAGGAAAGAAAAAAATTTTCTGCTAGTGAACAGATACTAAGGGTTTCTCTGCCAGAGGGAGACCTGACCGGATCTTCAGTAGTCATAGCTCAAGTTTAGCTTTCATGATGGTCTTAAGCAAACTATTGGAGTGTTTTTTTTTTTTTGATTAATATGGGTGTTCAAGCCAGCTTGTGCGTACCATGACTAATCCCACGAATCCTGAAGTTAACGATCATATAAACTTCCAATGACCATCATATTAGTAACCACAGGGCTCGAATCTAAAACCACAGAGGGAGCAAATTTCTTGATCCTAAGCTCTTATCACTGGACTACCTACTAGATGGTTAACTATTGAAGCTTTTTATTTGCTAGGGTCGGTGCTAGTCAGCGCAGAAGCAAGGATATTATAAGATCAAAAATCAATCAAAGGAAGTCATGGTTATATTAGCTTCGAAGGTTATATATGTAGTTTTTTTAATCAGTAGACACTACTTTTGAAGAAGCATCAATACATCTGGCACTAATATGCGAAATTCAGCATGTATATCTTTAGCAGTTTTTGACTGGTTTGAGAAATATAAACAGTAAGAAATTGTCTTCTAAACTGAATACAGTTTCGTGCTCGAATTGTTTCACTTCACATGATTACCTAGATTTTGATGGCTGAGGTTATTGTGCATGGCAGGATATGGTTCCGCCCAAAGATCCATACATCAAGGTGAGAGTCCTTGATGATATGGGTGAAGGGATATTACTAAGTGATAAGACAGCCAATCTTGCTCGCCATTCGATGCACTTTCTTAAACGAACTGATGCTGAGCAGTACATTGCACGGGTGGGTTGTCATGGTGACTTGGTTAGCTGAAATTTTCTAACATTCGATGAACTTGAATTTCACTTTTTTCCTTGTTTGATCAACAGGGCTTGATGGAAGAGCTTACAGGCTGACATTGATGCAGGAGTTTCCCAGACAATTTCAATGACGATGGAGTTTCAAGTGTGAACGTGGACCTGCTCTTTAAATTGCCACAGCTCAATGCACCGTTACGGTACCTGCTAACACTGTGAGAGAATTATAGTTCTGGGTTATGATGGTTCCATAGCTTTGTAGAAAATTTACAGATTTCCGGATGTTTATTTGTGGCTATTCATTTAGCCTGAACATTATAATTTTTAATGCAACTCTTTCGGAGCATGATCATTCCAGATCCTGAATATGTTGTGGCCTTTTGCGATGAAGGTTTAGGGTTCCGACTTTTTACTGCGCCGGAAGAGTGGATTCCGTTTATCAGCATTGCTTTAGCCAGTCCAAATTCTGATAAATTCCATCTTTTAACTGGTTGATCTCACGTAACTTTCAACCTAGCTTCCATTGTCCAATTCTTTTACCGAATGCGAATTGTAGACAGGAACAACTAAACAAACTCTATAAATCTATTCAGAAGATGATCATTGTAGAGCCAGCGAATTGGCAAACGAGATTACTAATCTTGTGTAAGTTGGACTTGTTTGCTGTGAGTTCTCCTCGTAATTACAATACACAAAAAAAAAAAAAAAATACTTAAAAAGAGATTTGGAAAACACTGCACCTAAACACAATGCGTGTTTTTTTTCTCCAGTACTTTAAGTTTTTTTCCACCCCGGTTATTTTTTTTTATTCTATACTTTCACGTTGTTTTGAATGAGATTTGGATTTCATATTTTATTATGATTTTTTTTATATAAAATTATCATGGTGTATATATTTTGACACTGAGCTTATGATTGATTTTGTAAAAAAAAAAAAAAATCAATTTTATTACTTGAGAAAAATTAAAAATGTAGATATCAAATTTGGTACCGAGGTAAAAATATAGGCTTTCTTTTAAAACAATTCATTAAACATTTTTTAAGCAAAAATTTTTTGTTTTCATTTTTTATTCTTTCAGTTTCATAATTTTATATTTTAATCTAAAACTTTATTTTGTTTATATTTAGGTTTGAGAAAAAATGATTCTTCACCTAGATTTTGTGAATAAAAAAACTAAATTTAATGTCAACATGTTTTTCTTAATTAAATAAGTGTCATTAAAGTATTTTTTAACTTTTGTATTGCTATAAAAAATTGATCAAGATTGAGATAAAAGACTTTTTTATAGTTTAATTGTGTTTTTTAACCGGTTTTATGAGCGTTTTAAGTTAAAAAAATTAATTTATTAAAATTTTAAACATGTTTATTAAATAGACTAAAATGTATTTTTTATCCAACAAAACTTAAACTGATTTTCAACCATATTTACAACAGTTAAAATCTTGGTAAACAAATTTCAAGTCCTTTGTTTATTTAAAAAAAAAATTAATAAAAGTACAAAAGCTAACAAAAAAACAATTTATGCACTAGTTTTTTTTTATGGGTCAATTGTCTACTTGCCCCCGAATGCCTAGGCCCTTTTTATGCTACTTCTTTTCCTTTCTTCAAAAATAAAAAATAATAAATTACTCATGAGTATTTAATGATAA
>Ga0325403_1002731_pt1 | contig 15765 bp, 5 predicted proteins | sample PopdelMetagenome_19_FD_205665 | JGI IMG/M metagenome (GOLD analysis project Ga0325403, IMG submission 205665) | Populus deltoides microbial communities from Bellville, Georgia, United States - Xylem-PdKOR-R4 | ecosystem: Host-associated > Plants > Phyllosphere > Stem > Wood/Secondary xylem...
TGATGAGGCAAGTAAGATTGAGAGGTATGACACCTACAAGGAATTGTTTTGTTGTAAGATGATAGAGGGTTCTTTAGTGAGCAACCATGTTTTGAAAATGATTGGTTATATTGAGAAATTGAGCCAATTGGGTTTTGTCATGGACCATATATTAAGTGTTGACTTGGTCTTGCAGTTTTTACCCTAAAGTTTTTCCCAATTCATTATGAATTCTCACATAAACAAGTTGGATAGTACATTGCTATAATTGGTTAATATGCTTAAGACTGCTGAATGGGCCTTTAAGAAGAAAAAAAGCCCACATCTTTTATCTAGTCTTTTAGAACGTCTAAAAAGAAGGACAAGAAGAATAAAATATGTTGTCTCTAAAACAAACAAACCTACTAAGAGAATCAAGAAAGACAAAGGCACTTGTTATCATTGTGAAAAGAAAGGATATTTGAGGAGGAATTTCAAGGAATACCTTACAACCATGAAGACAAAGAAGCTTAATGAAGCTTATACTTCGGATATGTTTATAATTAAAAACTATCTTACTACTTTGTATTGTAGTTCTTAGGTCTTGGATACCGAATATAGTTTTCACATTTGCAATTGCATGTAGGAACTAAAAAAAAGTAGAAGATTAATTTAAGGAAAAACAGACTTATAACTTAGTAATGGAACAAGGGTTGTTGTATTAGCTGTAGGAACTAGTTATTTTGTTTTGTCTACTAGGCTAATACTAGAACTGTATAATTGTTATTTTGTTCCAGTATTTTAAGACATTGTTTCCATTTTATTTAGAATTATATGGATTTAAATTTATTATTGAAGACAAATGTTGTTCTTTTATAATAATGTTGTTTTTATGGATCTAGTAATTATACAAATAGTTTGTATATATCTGAATTTAATATGCCCAAGTTCAATATAAACTGTAATAAAATTAAAATATAGATTGAAATAAGTATTAAGAAACTTTGATTGGATCGAAGTGGTTAATATTTGACCAAATATTTCAATGACTGTCTAAAAGAGAATAAGATTCTCTACAACTCTTAGAACACTACATCCAGATGAAATATTTTACAAAGGCTAAAACATTGGATATTTAGCTTGAACTTTAAGAAACATAAAATCTCTATAAATATGGTAGGACATGTCATGCATCAATGAGATAAGTACCTCTCATGGAAGCTGTGAATGACATGTTGCTTATATTTTGGTGAGCATTACTTGGAAGTAGTATATGATATTTATTCTAAGAAATGACTTAAAGCTATAGACTTCATGAACTAATCAAGTATGGAACTTGGTTGATCCATCTAAAGGGATAAAATCCAATGGATCTAAGTGGGTCTTTAAGAGAAAAACTATTATGAAAGGTAATGTATTAATGTACAATGCAAACTTTAAAGAGTAGGAATATCCAATTTTGATGGTATAATCAATAGATTTGATTTCATAAAGAAAAAAATGGATAAACTTTGTGTTTACAAAATGTTAGTGAAAGTGATGTTATTTTTCTAATATTATATGTAAATGACATATTATTATTAAGAAACAACATATCTTTACTTTAATCAGTAAAGTTTTGACTGTTTAAGGATTTCTCCATAAAAAAATTTGAGAGAAGCAACCTATATATTGGATATAAAGATCTATAAAGACAAATCTAGAAGGTTGCTTATATTGTCATAATCTATGCATATAGACTAGATGCTAAAATAACTTAGCATGGAAGAATCTACAATTGGAATCTTATCTATTTTGCATGGAACACCTCCCTTTAAAGACATGTGTTCTAAGACACAATTGAGAGAGATAAGATGGAAATGGTATCCTATACTTGGCTATATAAAATGATAAACCAGAAGTTCAAAATTATTTGAATTAAGATTTTTTTCAATGAAATGTTGGAAAAATAGTGAATACTAGTCAATATATATTTTATTCTAAATGGTAATACTCTGAGTTGGAAGAGCTCCAAACAAGAGAGCAGAACTGATTCTACAACTAAATAAGAATACACTTCCATGTTTGAGGAAACAAAAAGGTTTTTTGGATTAAAAAGTTCATCAATGAACTAGGTTGGTTCCTAGCATTGTTGATCTAGTTGCCCTGAACTGTGATAATTATAGAGCCATTGCATAAGTAAAAGAACCAAGGTCTCATCAATAATCCAAACCAGTATGAATTTTCATATGAAGAGATCATCTATATATGTGGAAAGGCTCACATGATGATTGTGTAAGTGATCCTTATACTTGAGATCATTAAGTTATCTTATATATAGAATGCTATGTTTTTATCTTGTTACATGTTATCTTAATCGAGGTAACAAAAGGACAGACAATAGGTATATCATAAACTATATGAAGGTACTTGAGTGATCAAGAGAAGATTCATCACTCTAATTGAATTATGAAAAAGATTCCATATATTCTCAAATAGTATGACTGGAAATATTTCAAGATGGAATGAAATTTGAAAAGAATTTCAAATCTCATTCAAACGATCAATGGCTATTATGTAGAGAATAAACATGATTTAACATAGAAGATATACTTCATACTTAAATGTTAAATTAAAACATTATTGATAAAATGATATTAATTACACTAAGAAACTAGTCACTAAAATGTTAAGTTAAACCACCAATAACTTTTCTAATATTTGAGGGATCATAACACGTTGCTAAACAATGCACATGATCTTAAGGTATAAATTAATCAATTGTTAAATTGATAATGAACAATTTGTTTATTTCATTTAATTCTATTTAATTACAATTAAATTTATATTTGGGCCAATATATTATAAACCTAATGGGTCACTTACATTAAGAATCATTAGTAAGGAATTAAACAATGATGATTTAATTAAGTATGACTTGATTTAAATATATTTTAGAAATTAAGGACTAGAATATAATTAATATAGGGATTATAATTTTAGACCTAAAAAAATCAAGGACTTAATTAAATTAATATCTAAAGTTTTCTGAATCAATATGTATATTATTTAAGGGACAATATGATATTTTGCCAATTTATAGGATTTTTTATATTTTCCTATAAATAGTTAGTTATACTTCTTATTTTTATGTCGTTGTCTGTTAGAAAAAAAATGTATATTACAAATAGAGAGCTAGCACTCTAGACATAGCAATCAATCTCTCCTAAATAGGTATTTAGGAGATTTCTTACTAGTGATTCATATGAATTACTGTTGGAGGCCGAACAATTGAAAGACTTGTGGTTTGTCACAACTCAGCCTTTAAAGAATTATTCAAAGCAAGAAAAGATTAAATATTCAATTAATAAATCCTTAAACAACTCTAGATATGTCTAACGGGATCCTAGGTTCTCTTAAATAATTTTGTTTTATTGTTTCCACCGTGTGTATGATATTCGAGAACCTAATAATTGCCACTTTCTTTTTAGGTTTAAGAGATGTTGGCGATCACTATACAATTCACCATCCTCATCACCATGTTTGATGACTTATGTTATGACAAATGCTTATGCCATTTTTCTTCATAAGGCTTTTTTAAGACTTAAGGTATTGAACTCTCACTATATACTAATTTGTTTAGTTTTGCTCCCTATATCTTCTCTAAGTACTTCATAAAGATATTTATCATTATTATTGTGTACCATTACTTTGGCCTTACCATAATTGATTTACCTTTTACATATAACAACATCACTGATTAACTTCAGCCTTTGTCATGGTCGATTAGGTCTAGTCTACTGCATTTCTCTTTTACTAAGGAGTTGTACTAATTTAGGAGCAAACACTGATGTTGCTACCTTAGGAAAAGAGTTTGAGTATTTTTTATTTTTATTGACTGTTTTGGTCTATTTTGTTTCTTTACTAATAGGTTTGTTATCTTTTTTAAGCTTTTTTTAATATTATGATCTCAATTTTTTTTTCTTTTTATAAGTTTCGTAATTGATATCAATTGTTGCTAAACTTATTCAAACTCTTCATCAATGTTTGAATTGGGCATTAAATGAGCTATAATGACCTTGTTGAAGTATCCAACAGGGTATATATGTTTTTGTTGCTTATTGGTTGACAATAAGTGTTTGTTGCAAACAGGGATTGGAAACACCTATTATAAAATAGTATATGGGACATTAAACTACCCAATGATAGGTTGTTGTGGTTGGAAATATGGTTGTTAGGCAAAAACAATTATCTTGAGGCTATCTATACACTGATGTTGTACGTGGCATTTGTGTTTGATCATGCTCAAATGTTATTAGAATTGCAGTTGTGTTTTTTTTTATTGATCACTCATATATTCTTCTTATCAATATACTATCAATCAACCTTTCTATATTCTAATAAGGATAAAGTATGCAATATATAAACTTAAACTCAAGAGGAGGTAGGTAGTAACCTCGTAAAACCAAGTAGAGTATGAAGATCTAAGAAATTGAATTTTTAAAAATAATGATATGCTCTGAAGTAAACTATGAAAGAAAAAAAGATTTATAATGAATGAGAGAAATAAGTTATATGAATTAAAATGCATGAAAATAAAAGAAAGTTGTAAAGAAAACAATAAAAAATCCTATAAGGGTAAAGATAAATAAATTTTTATTGAAATTGCATATGTAAGATTGGTCATCATTCACAATGACTATTCGACCCTTTATATAATGGTAAAAAGTTTGAGCCTTATCTAAATAGGTAAATCCTGATCCAATATAGATATTAATATCAAGTAAAGAGATTTATTGAATACTAATACAAACTAAACCCATTTTTTATTGATACCACATGAATTCTAAGCTAATCTTGTGACTTATGATTAGTTATTATGTTGAGTACTCATGTTCTAAATGTAACTAAACTTTTTGGTCCTTTCTATGTGTTCAAACTATTTTGGTTGATCATTTTTTTTAATCGATCATGGCTCTTGGTCGCTTACTCAAATGGTTGATATTTTTCTAAAATCTTCAGATCGATCAGAATTTTTCCATTATAGTTGATTCCACTACAATCAGTCAATTTCAGCTCTCTTTTTTTAATTATAAACAATCATTATTCTTATATGTTTGACATGTGTATGTTTATGTTTTTTAATGTAAACAACTTTATTGGCATTAGATACCCAAGATATAGTTGGGAACCTCCATACACTCTCATTGAAGTGTTTGTTTATTGAAAGATATCCTATTACTTACCCCCTAGGTGTTTATATGAAAGACTAACTTTGTCTTAGTTTATTTTGAACCTGATTAAAGCCTACATAGTTATATTGACTACCATAATATTATTATGACATGTTGAATATGTTATATTATTCATCTTTATCTAAAAGATACCCTCATGACATTGTTGGAGAGATTTAATGGTTGATAAAAGGATTGTCACTCAAGAGTAGTTATGGCTAGATGGCTGGTACTCGTCTTGACTAGTTATGACCACCTAATAACACCATCTAAGTAATAGAAGGGATACATATAAGGTTGTGTTTGAGGTACATATGTACCAATATATCCGTTTGTGGCTGATTCTGACATCGTTGTAGGGAATGGCAAGAACTTAAGAGACTGCATGAGGATAATAGAGTTTTATCCATATAGAATTATTGTATAGACAAGTTAAATAATGAAAAGTCATCTCGTGACACATTTAATATTAGTTATTCCACATGGACTTGTGGTAATGACTAGTTATAACCACCAAATAACACTGTTTAACCCATATAAAAGGATACACATAAGGCTATATTTGAGGCATAAATGCACTAATATGCTCATTTATGGTTGGTTGTGACATCATTGTTGAGAATGATGAAAACATGAGAAACTATATAATGACATTAAGGTTTTATCTTTATACAATCATTGTAGAGACAAGTTAAATAATGAAGTGTCATCTCATCACGACTAGTTATGACCATGTAATAACATTATCTAACCCATAGAAAGGATACATAAAGAGTTGTGTTTAAGGCATAGATGCACTAATATATCTGTTTATGGTTAGTTGTGACATCATTATTGAAAATGGCAGGAATATGAAAGACTACAATAGAATATTAGAGTTTTATCCATATACAATTATTGTAAAAAATAGTTAAACGATGAAAAGTCATCTCATGACACATCTAATACTAGTTATTTCACATGGATCTGTGTTAATGACTAGTTATGACCACCTAATAACTCTGTCTAACCTAAGGAAGAGATACACATATGGTTGTATTTGAGGCGCAAATGTATCAATATATCTATTTATGGTTGGTTGTGACATCGTTGTTGGGAATGGTGGGAACATGAGAGACTGTAAAAGGACATTGGGGTTTTATTCATATACAATTATTATAGAGGTGAGTCAAATGATGAAGAGTTAACTCGTGACACATCTAATATTAGTTATTTCACATGGACTTGTGGTAATGATGGATTATTAGGTTTACCCATATTCTTCTCAGCCAGTAAACTGGACTCTATTTGTTACTTGTATCGATTATTCATTAGGTGCTACAATGACAAGTTTACCTGTATTCTTTATTTATGGAATAATTTTTGGTTAATGGGGCATAACTTAATCTTGTCACACTAGGTGTGCCAATTTATTGATCTGATAGATAATCATATGGTCGATTGTTGACTAATTATCTATCAATATTTTGGTCAATTATGCTACTTGTTATTCATTTCTTTCTTATTTCTTCCTTTTAATAAGAAGAAACTACATCTAGGAATTGGATCATGGGTGGAGATAGGCAACAACCTTATAGAATGAAACATAATGTGGGTGTTTCAAGGTGTCAAACTTTAAGAAAGATATATTTATCCCAAGTAGTTGCACTATACAAGAGGAAGAACAAGTGAAGAACAATAGCAATTAAAAGTAAAGAATAAATAAAACTTTAAATAAAGACAATAACTGTAAAAATGATAAATTAAAAAAAAATTGCATATATGAGATTAACCATCTTTTTGAGTAGATAGATGACCTATTTATATTAGTATGATAGAGTTTAATGTAAATACCTAAATCTAATCCTAAATAAACTATTCATATTAGATAAGAAGATTACATGATGATTTCTAAAACTTATTAATTAATTAAATTTAAAAAATTCCAAAAAAAAATGTTAACGGTCCTCAGTATCGATATTCGAATTGCTTTGACAAGTTCTTCCATCCAAAACCTATTAACTTACGAGAAGTTTATGTGAAGAATTGTAGCATGACATGATTTAAATTTGATTGCTTCATATAATCTTAGACACTATTGTGCAAGTAGAAACTATGTCAAGCCTGAATATATCATCTTGCAAACTAAGCTAGAAAATAATTTAAGTCGTGTAAAGTAAAATATTTGAGTCTTGTCTACGAGTACAGTTCTTCACATTGCCCAAAATATTTTTAAAAATTAGAACCACTCTTGCACCTAAAAACCGAAACAGCTATTCCACATTTGTTTCTGAGTGAGCTTAGAGAACACTAGTTACATGGCCCGCGCCACGCCACAAGTTATTTTTTTTTTACATAAAAAATATAAAAGAAAACTAAGATCTAAAAGTGTTATGTTTTTTTGCAAAGCTATACCCAAAAGCCTTGGGTTTGGCTGCAACGCCTGACCCAAGAGTAATATTTATAATAATATTACACTTGCATGACCCAAGTTTAAGTGAGTCTGGCTGCAAGGTCGTGTCATAAAAGTATGATAATTAAATAGAAAAAAATTTAATATTACAGAATGAAATTAAACTAAAAAAAAGATTAATTGAAAAGAAAAAAACAACAAAGCAAAGCACTATTCCAATGAATAGTGCTTTGCGAGGAGGGGTACAGTAAAATCCCCTCATGAGATCACAATAATCTAATGAAAAGTAAACAAAACAAATCATAAAGTTTAATTCTTAATCAAATCGATATTAAAAGATGAAATTGGAAGAAAAAAACTACTTAAAAAAAAACAATATTTGAATCAATTGGTTTAACCCATCAAACCTAGGATCTATGTCATGAGAGTGATAACTAAATAGAAAAAAAAATTAATATTAACAAAGAAAATTAAACAAAAAAAAGATTAATTAAAAAGAAAAGGCAAAAAAAACCCTATAACTAATAATATTTCTTTCAAATTTATTAATTATTATATTAGCAATATTCATTATAATAAAAATAATAATATTAAACTTGCATTACCCAAGTTTAAGTGAATCTGGCTGCAACGCCAAATCCAAGAGCTTTGGGTCTGACTACAACACCAGATCTAAAAGCCTTGAATATGGGTCTGGTTGCAAAGTCGTGCCATGAAAGTGTAATAAATAAATAGAAAAAAAAATTAATATTAAAGAATAAAATTAAACAAAAAAAAGATTAATTGTAAAGGAAAAAACAAAGCAAAGCATTATTCCAATGAATAATGCTTCGCAAGGAGGGGTACAATAAATCCCCTCATAAGATTACGACAATCTAATGAAAAGTAAATAAAAACAAATTATAAAGTTTAATTTCTAATCAAATTAATATTAAAAGATAAAATTGGAAGAAAAAAACTAATTAAGAAAAAGAAAAAAAATATGAATCAACTAGGTTAACCCGCCAAACCAGGTTAATTTGTCAAACCTGGGATCCGTGTCATGAGAGTGTAATAACTAAATAGAAAAAAAATTAATATTAACAAACTAAATTAAACAAAAAAATTAATTAAAAAGAAAAAAAAAAGAAAAAAGCAACAAAAAAAAATCTATAACTAAAAGATATCTGCCTTTCACTATGAATTTGCACAGTGCAATCCACAGTGAAAGGTTGATCTCTTTTATTTATAGTTATAATATTAAAAGATGAAATTGGAAGAAAAAACTAATGAAGAAAAAGAAAAAAAAACCGAATCAACTTGGTTAACCCGCCAAACCAGGTTAACCTGTCAAACCTGATATTCGTATCATGAGAGTGTGATAACTAAATAGAAAAAAATTTAATATTAATGAACTAAATTAAACAAAAAAAAAGATTAAATAAAAAGAAAAAAAAACAAAAAAAATCTGCAGGAAAAAAAAAATAATGAAGAAAAAAAAAATATGAAGTAACTGAGTTAACCTGTCAAACATGAAATCCATGTGATGAAAGTTTGATAATTAAATAAAAAATTTAATATTAACAAATTAAATTAAATAAAAATAATAATTAAAAAAAACCTAACAGTCCATATCATATTAAAAAGGTTGATGTTTTTTAATTATAATTAATTAATTTGACAGAGTGAAAAAAGATAGAGAGAGAGAGATGTGAACACAGGCAAGCCAACAGTACAACACGAATCCACTCATTTGATTTGATGATAAAAAAATCATCAATGCCATTGATACCCCGTAATTTTAGCATAAAGAGAAAATGCTTATAAATAATTACTAGTTTTTGATTGATTTGAGGTATAATCCTTGTGTTTCATTAAAAAGAAAAAAAAAACCCTGTTTAGAGTGTGATTCAAATAAAAATTAATTAAAATTAAAAAAAATTACTTAAATTATTTTAATATGAAAATATTAAAAAAATTAAAAAATTATATTAATTATTTTTTTTAAAAAAAAATATCTACCAGCACAATCATAAACAGCGATTTAAAACAAGATTATTTTCCAATGTGTTCTTCTTTTTTCACTATTCAGAGTGATGTGAGAGTAGAAAACTGTTGTCGTGTAGTTGTTGCATCGTTTTGCTTTAACGCTCTTTATTATATTTATCAGTCCTTCAGCAGTAGCAAGCACGTGCGAGTGCCAAGTATATATTAAAAAGACAAAAGCAAGCGGCGGCGAGCTTTTTATGTAGATGGTCCAAACAACAATTCACGCGTTTCTTCGTTATTACGTTACTCAGGGTGTGTTTTACTTTTTCAAAATTTTAACTCTTTTTTTTTAATATATTTTTTTAATTGTTTTAATATAATAATATTAAAAATAATTTTATTTTAATACATTTTTAAAAAAAAACCGTCACCACTACAACAATTTCAAACAGGCTCTTATACAATAACTAGATTGGTATTCACCCTACTCTGTATATCTATATTATTTTTTTAATAAAATATTTTAGCATTGCAAAAAAGATTTTTGTAAGAAAATATAATAATTTAAATTATGGAACCAACTAATTAAATAAGTTGGATTTATTATATTCACGTGAAAAAACAAAACAATGATAATAAATGAGGACAAAAAACACACACACACAGATATATATATATATATATATATATATATATATATATATATATATATATATGATGCACTATTAAGTTGGATTAAAGAGTAAAAATAAAAAACAATTCGCTATTAACTTGGATTAAAAAGTACAATTAAAAATAATAAAACTTTTATAAAAGAGTTAAAAAAAAAATTCATAAAAATAATGATCAAATTAAAAATACCAACATATGATGAAAAAAACCTAAACATATAGAATTTATCAATATGTTTTTTTAGATGGGATGGTAGCTTGGGTTGGATCAAAAAAATTAATAAAATTCTTTTTTTTTTACCTAAAGAAATATTTTTAATCTATTTTTTATCTAAAATACGTAGTAAATATTTGAATTGACTAGGAAGCATTTGAATAGATAAAGTAAATTGAATTATGTATATATAATTTTTACATGGTTTAATTTTAAACTCGAGTTAGATAAAAAATCAAATCAGATTTTGAGATTGAATCACAAAATTAAATTTAATAAAAATATTAAATAATTTTTCAACATCTATGTATTTTTGTTATGTTAAATTTTTTTATGCAACCCGAATGCCTTTAAACTAGTTCAAGAACAAGAAAAATGAGAAGACCATCCTATCCTAAGTCCTAACCGACAAATAAACAAACACTAGATAGAAGATGATCCTTCCTTGCATATCAAAGGTTGTTTTCTCCTCCTCCTCCTAATGTTTTATTTTTGAGATAGCGAGAGACAAACAAGGATCGCCTGAACAGTTGAAAATGGCTTTTTCAAAAGAAATCACCAAAGTAACGGCTATCTACATGCAGCTGTCGATCATCATGACGATCACCATCATACAGCACTCAAAAGCCAGGGAATTACGACCGTCAGATCACGGGCTGGATCACCAGAGCCTGCCACCAACAGGGGCGAAATTCCCACCTTACATGAAAGAATTCTTCGGAGCATCTAATCCAGCGACGAGAAATACGATGTCGCCGTCAACTGGCGTTGCATTGCCCAAAGTAAAGAACTCAAGCGACACGTCGTGGTGGAGAACCGTTGGTGGTGGTGGTGGTGGTAAAGGCGGTGGTGATGATCATGTGAGGCACCTGCTGTTGGTGGCAAGTTTGGTGTGTGGGGTCACGGGTTTGGGCTTGTTAGTTTCTTCTGCTGTCATTTGCTACTGCTTTATTAGGCATAAAAACAAACATTCATCATCAGCAGCAACAGATAATAATAACAATAGGAGTATTACTGTATAAGCTGGTAAGTCGTACATTCATCATCAACCTTGCTTGCTTCATTGTTTTCTTTTTAATTTAGCTTCGAGGAGGAGAAGTCTTTATTTTATATTTATATTTTTGTTTATTTGTTTGTTGAGTTAGGCTTCTTTTATTAGAAACGACGTGTAGTCCCCTGGTTTCCTTTGAGCAATTGCTGGATCTAGTTGGTGTTTTTTTTTTTTCTTAACTTGACATGTGAAATTAACACATTAAGTCAGGTTTGTAATTTCTTTTACATATTAATTTAATTTTTAATTTTTAAATTTTCATTTATAAAAAATATAAATTTTAAATTTAAATCAAAAGATTGTTACAAAAGTCATTCAAAATATTACATTTTTAGCCTTTGGTTTATAGATTCTAACATATACTACCTATTAAGCTAAATTTATAGTTGGTTTTGGTTATTTTTAGGGATAAACATTTGTTGAATGGTGTTCTCCCACTTAAGTTATTTAACCATAATTGTTAACATGATTAAAATAATATGGGTTAATAAAAAATTAATCTAAAAAAACTATTAGTTGACATATTTGTTGTAAAATCCAAAACCCTTTATCATACCTAAAAAAAAAACAAGATTTTTTTATAGTTTATTTGATGAAAAATTAAAAGTTTATAAATAAATCTAAGTAAAATAATATAAGCTTAAACCGCGTGATGCTAAAATCCTATAAGGCTAGATGACTTAATTCCTTGCACCTAAGATAGGAACAATAAAGACCTTAAAGATAAATGGTTGACAACAAATTATTGTTGGCTTACACTGATTCTATATTTCTTTGATAAGTACTTTACTTCTAAATTTATCTTTCAAGTTTAATAAATTGTTTGATATATTTTGTGGTGTTCTCTCCTTGCGGGGGCGCGACAACATTTCTCGGGCGGTATTTCTAAAATGGTTTTTGGTTGGTTAAAATAGTTATCACCTGATATTATGGTTCCTAGAAATTATAATTGATCTTTTTAGATATTCTAGATAAGTAACTGGTTGCGTAAAAAAAAGGTATTAGTACCCTTAGTATGCCCTGCCCGAAATAAGTTGCATTGTTTTTTTTTTCTGTGTGCTATGGTATGCTGATGTTTCTATTTCTATTAACTTATATAAAGGGTTTGCTACAATGAACAAACTCAAATTTTTTAGGTCAAGAACTTGGTCTAAAACGGTGAAATGTACTCAATTATCATTGAAGCTTCTTTCGGGGTGAACTTGAATTTTTTAGTTATTGCATCATTCCGAAAATATTTCAAATAAAATACATTACAGGTTTTTTTACCCTTATATTATGAATGAATGAGTTGTATTATTCTCAATAATATTTTAGATATTAACCTCATAAAGGGTTTTTTTCATTATATTATAAGTGAATAATATATTTTTCTTGTCAAAAATAAATTTTTAATATTTTTAAAATATACACCAAATTCCTTTGAAATTTTACAAACTTTTTTGTAAAATCCATGCAACATCTTTTTTAAAAAAAAAACATGCCAAAGTATCTTAGATTTTTTTAAAAAAAAAAATTGTCAAATAATTTTAAGGGTTTTTGGCCATATGAAAGGGGAAAAAAATCTTTTTTTTATTATTTTATTTAGACTTTGTTTGACAAAAACTCATTTTCCTTAAAATCAAAACTGTCAAAATAGGTCTAACGGGGTGTTTGCCAAACACACCCTTAAACACAAACACCCCTTTAAACCCAAAAAACCTTTAGCAAAAGTATTATAAGTCAAACAGGTTCTTAACCCTTTGAACTGATTTTGACCTAAAAAAATTTTCGACAATAAATCAAACAAAAAACACTGGTTTGACCCTAAAACTAAACTGAAACTAAAACTTAAAACAAATCAAACTTAAAAAAACACAAAAAACGATTCAAACGCAGAAAAATTAAGAACAACTTAAGAATACGAAGAACATCCAAGGAAAACCCAATAATGTGGATCCCAAATTAAATTAGATACAATCAAAACAAAGATATAGAAATGTTAGAAATCATGAAAGTATCCATAATCTAGCATCTATTCACTTTAATTATCAAAGAATTAATACGATTTTGTTAAAATGGGTTTTGGTTCGAAACAAAAACCCTCATATTAAAACTTTCAAAAACTTGTTATTGATGCAAACAAATCCAAGATTATTTACTAGTCAAGTTGCCCGAATAATTTAGTGCAAAGAATTGAACCAAAACTGGTCCAAATCTTGGGGTTAAGGCAATGTTCTTCCTAAGAACATTATTTAAACCCAACCACTATCCAGAAAAATAAATCCAGCCATTATCAAGCCACCAAAACTGATATTTTTTTTTTTTACCTCTAAAACATGTTTTATTCATTTTAACAAGTCATACTACCATAATTAAACATGTTTGAATAAAACAAAAACTAACAAATAACATCAAAACATCCAAATCATGTAACAGGTTCCAATCTTCAAAACTGCAACTTAAAATAGCCTACATATTTATGTAATTTGGATTCAAAATTGATATTTTAACACTCAGAAGAACTTAAAACAAAAAATCAAGAACCTATAACATGCATCAGCAAGCCCTAAAAAAGACATCAAACACCTACTGGCATAATAGAAAAACCATTTTAAAATCAAACACTAACATATTATCTTGGCATCCAATAACACCAACAACAACTCTAAGTAAGATTTATAATAACAACAAACATTTTATGTATTAATTGAAATCAAAACTAAATAACATCATAACATTAAAAAAAGTTAAAAAAATATCTTTAAACATGTAAAACAAGCTAGAGATGTGTCTCACAGGTATCATCTGCTAGGTTAGTGAAGGATTATACCTTCCTGAAACTCATAATGGTGGTTGCTACCCCTTGTTTTCTTTTCTTTTAAGCTTGCTAGTTTCTCTCAAAGTTGAGGAAATCCTTGTGTTAGGTTCTTAAACCTTCACACTTGGAGTTTCGTTATTAATCGTTTCCTCACCTTTTTCTCGCTTTCTCCATTGTCTTTCTCCCATTTCCTTTATTCTCTCTCTTTCTTTCCTCTTTATACTGATTTTCCAAGGGTATTTATAGGTTTTCAAGCTAGGATTTTTATGTATTTGATCAAAGAGTGATCCACATTCATCAAAGCTTGATTCTCTGATCAAGACAAGAGAGTTTTAGGTATGTTTTACAGTCGTAAGGTCTGCACCATCAATGGTTTTAGGATGATGGTTTTGTAACAAACTCAAGAATGGCTTGGTTATTTTTTTTCTATCAGGTTATCACGATCTCATAATCTAAGATATAGATTTGGTGGGTTAACACAATCTCATGATTTAAGATATAGGTTTGACGAGTTAACCCGGACTGACTTACTTTTTAATCCCTAGATTACATGTCTATCATGCTGCTCTATTTAACTTGCACTAGTTATCTTATTTTATTTTTACTCTATTTCAACATTTCATATTTAATTGACTGAAAATTAAATAATATTGATTTTTTTCTCTCGGATAAAAGATTTTTTCCCAAATTATCATGGTTGTATTTTAAAAAAAAAATAATTGTTTGTTCATTATGATTACTTTTTTTTTCTCAGTCTAATTCAAATAAAATCAACTTATTTGACTGGTTATGACTATAACTTAAGTTATTAAAAAAATTTATTTATTTAAAATTTTTTCATGACACTTAAATATTTTATATAAAAAAAAATGCGAAGCCGCAGCAGCATAATATGGCCCATCTTTTTTTTTTCTCTCTCTTTAAATATTATCATGGTCTTTAGAGGACGGAGGGAATATACTAAAAAAAAATAGATTTATCTTTAGAATGTCGTGCAATCAAATCTTAACCATTGATTTAAATATTTAGTAAATTAATGAACGGTCTAGTTTGAGAGTATAAAAGGTATCGAATCTCATACCTTAAAATAACAGCCCTTTACCAGCAAGCCCACATCATCTAATAAGATGAGGCCGAGACCTAATTTGTACTCCGGAGACGATGAAGATAGATAAAAATTAAATTTTTAATTCTTTCTCATAAATAGTTTTTTGTTCTTCTAAATAAAATGAAGGAACACAGAGGATCAAAATGACGATAAAACCAACTTAAATTTTGTTTTCACAAATATCCCTCTGCAAACTTTCTTTTATTTTATTAATTTAAGAATATGTGTTATCTCTCTCACACACACACATCAATTTTTCTCCAACTCTTTATGATTTTTCCTGGACAATTCTGTCGTATATAGAGTATGAATTTAAATGTGTTTCTTAATTGCACTGCAAAAGACTGTACAAATATGGTATGAACAGATTGGGATATCAAAAGAATCATG
>Ga0325403_1002733_pt1 | contig 15751 bp, 7 predicted proteins | sample PopdelMetagenome_19_FD_205665 | JGI IMG/M metagenome (GOLD analysis project Ga0325403, IMG submission 205665) | Populus deltoides microbial communities from Bellville, Georgia, United States - Xylem-PdKOR-R4 | ecosystem: Host-associated > Plants > Phyllosphere > Stem > Wood/Secondary xylem...
AATCATGAATGCCTGACAACATTTACAAGTATTAGCATTATTCGAATAAGATAACTAATGTAATCATGTTAACAATTTATAATCTGATTGGAACCTCCTTTGTGTGTGGTTTCCAATTAAATAATAAGAGTTTATACTATACTTGTTTGAAATACCATTAGTGGATCCTCTAACCTTGACATTTGTTGTTATCATTGTTTAATCCTTACGTTAATCTTTCATCTCAAAGTTCTCATCAACTTCTTCTTCTTTATTATTATTATTATTATTATTATTATTATTATTATTATTACTATTATTGTTGTTGTTATTGTGTTGCTGTTAACTATAATTTATACAATTAACCTCTTTGTGGTTCGACCCCGGTCTTGCTGGGTTATTTATTACTTCGACACTCCTGCACTTGGGAGAAGACATCAATCTTTTGGTCGTGTCATATGCATTAGTATGAACTTTAGAGACTTTGTAGTATTATCTTTAACTTCAGGCATTTATGATACATACGGACCATCAATCTTTAAAGCACTTAAAGATGTAAGGTAAATTGAATAGGCGATATGCTAGGTGGATTGAATTCATTGATACATTCCCAAGTGTCATCAAATGCAAGCAAGGTAAAGAAACTGTCATTACGGATGTTGCGAGGTGTGAGCGCTCGACATCGTCTGGCGACGGCAAAGGCTCCTGTCGTGCCTCTTGTGTGAGGTGTTGTGTTGGGAAGGTTTTTTTTATTTAATCATAAAATTATTATTAATGTTTAGGAGTCGCTACCTAGTACTATGGTCACTAGGAACCTATGGTTTGCGAGAGTTTGAGTAAGGGACTGGTTATGCAAGGGGAAGACGCAACACCCCTAGTGCACCCTACCTAAGGTAAGCTGCATTATTGTTTGATTGTTTTTTTCTAAGTCGGGTTTCTATTCGGTGGTCTTTTCTAAGGTTCAAGGCAAATCTCTCTTCATGAGAGAGTCTCTACCTTATCGGGTTAAATCCTAACCGTTCTAAAGTCTGAATTTTAGCATCGCATTTACACCTTGTATCTTTAATACCTGATGGTGTACTTTTATCGTGGAATTTTACACCTCACAAATATTAAAGTCTACATCTGGATCCTAAAAAAAGATTGGAAAAAGATTTTTGATATTTCGGCCAAACCCTAATGGATGATTATAAACTGGTTATGATATCTATTTTTGGATTAAAAAAATGAAAAATATTCAATTTTTTTTTTAAATATGCTTGGAAAAATTTTAGGATTTGGCTGTATGCAACAAAATATTTTTTTTTCCTTTTTGAAAATGTTTTGAAAATTTTTTTGAAACATTTCGGAGAAAACTAGGTATTTTAATACCGGATTTGTATTTTATAGTGTAAATATATAACCCGATATTATGCAAAATGGATAGAAAAATATTTGAGAAAATCACGATTTTTTTAAAATGTTTTTTTGAAATTTTTTGGATTTTTTTGTTTTTTTTTAAATAGGGGTCGGGCCAGAGCCAGCCATTTGGGCTGGGCCATAACTGGCCCGGCCCAAACCAGGGGCTAATTAATTAGCTTGCTGCATGCAAAAATGAATTCTATATGCAGCAGCCACGATGAGGAAGAAAGAGGCAGAGCAGGGAGGAGGAAGTTGCCTGGCGTGAGGGTCTCGGTCGTGATGAGGTGGTTCGGCTGGTGGTTCAGGGGGCGTTGGCTGAGGTGAGGTAATCGGAGTCGATTGTGGGAGGAAGAAGAAAAAGTTACAGAGGAGAGAGAAAAGGCTAGAAGGAGAAGAGAGAGAAGGTCACGGTGGCTTCTCTGCCACTGGTGAGGAGCTAGGTTGATGGAAATGATGGTGGTAAAGCTAGTTATGGAGATGGAGGTCGATGCTGATGTTGCTGTTGCCGGTGCTCAAGAAGGAAGAAAACGAAAATGGTGGTGCTGATGAGCTGTTGCCGCTGTGGAGGAAAAGGGAGAAGAAATCAGTGGAGAGGGAGAAGTGTGGTGGAGAGGATGGTTGTCGAGTCGGCGGCGGCAGTGGTGGTGACTGAAGGCACGGCTGAGAAGGAGAAAGAAGAAAGAGTACTCGTTGAGAAAAGAAAAGGAGAAGAATAGAGGGGTGTGGCTGTTTTTTTTGTCAAATTTGGACTCGATTTTCTCCTCCCTCGGGTCATCAACGGAGTCTCTATTTATAGGGGGTGGAAGAGGGTAATCTCGTCTACACCGGGGTAAAATTTCAGCCCTTGATTTGGTTGAGAAAGATCCCAATCGTTAGTTCAAAGTAGCCTCCCTAAGTTGTCAAATCTGCAGGAAAAGGCTGCCTGAGTTGACCTTTTCATGCCATCGCCAATGTCGTCGTGTGTCATTAATCCTGAAACATTAACATGGGGTTGTAGAGGAACTGCAGGGGATCCGTTTCGTGCAAATTTTTTTTGATTTGATGGAGAAATCAAGCATTAAATGCACCTGCAAATAAGGCTCTCACGATGTTTCTTTTGGGTAAAACGAGAAAGACAATGAACGTCGTCTGGTCCTCTTTACACACACACACACACATACAAAACACGTCGTCTGGTCCTCTTTACACACACACACATACGATGTTTCTTTTGGGTAAAATGAGAAAGACAATGAATGTCGTCTGGTCCTCTTTACACACACACACACATACAAAACGGCGCCGTTTTAGGTTGAATTAGGGATTTTAAATGATTTTCAATTTAGTCATCCAGCTTTCAATTGATTTCAATTGAACCCCTAATTGACCCTAAACTTTTGATTTAATACAATTAGACCCCTGCGGAACTTCAACTTTAGCCCTGTATTTACGCACCTTCTGCAAAATGGTCTTTGGTCTCAGAGTTATACAATTTAACCCCTAAATGACCATTAAACTTTCAATTTCTTAATTTCACCCCCTGTTTTTGTCAATTTCACCCCTATAGTTTGGCGCCTTTTACAAAAACATCCTTGGCTGTTAATTTCTTCAATTTAACCCCTAATTGACCCAAAAACTTCAATTTTCTTGTAATTTGGTCCCTAATTTCAATCAATTAACTTGAAAAAATTAAATTTGGTCTCTTAAAATTCCAATCTCCTCAATTAAGCCCAAATTAGGCTCCCAAACTTAATTTTTCATCAATTAAGCCCCAAATAAAATTAATTTGACCCATTTAAAGTATAATTAAGTCCTTGCATTTAATTAAATCCTTCAATTGGACCCAAATTAATTCTTAAACATAATTAAAATTTAATTTAGCCCATGATTAAATCAAATTGGCCTATTAAAAATTTAATTATGTCATTGGATTTAATTTTTATGCAAATTCGTCTAATAATTATTTAATTTAACCTTGAATTTGCATTGTTTTTCTCTTTTTTTGGGCATAATATGGTACAATTAGGCCTACTTTCTCCACGGTGCCACCTTTATTTTATTTTTTGATTTTTATTTCGGAAAAAAATAATTTTTAGGGAATAACCCAAAATTAGGTTGTGATAGCGGATGTGTTATCTTGAAGGTATGTTCTTTTTGATACCTTGAACACTATACTTTTTAGGATTTGAACATGTAAAAGAATTATATATGGATGATGATAACTTTGGTCAAGTGTATGGATAATATGAGTCTTCAGCTTTTGATAAGTATTTTAGGCATGATGGATTTTTATTTAAAGATAAGAGATTATGTGTGTCTAAATGTATGTTGTGTGAATTGCGTATAAGGAAAGCTTATGAGGTGGTTTAATGAGACATTTTAGGGTAGCTAAGATTTTGAATATGTTACATGAGCATTTTTACTGGCTTATAATGAAAAGAGATTTTCAAAGAATATGTGATAAATGCATAGCATGTAAACAAGCCAAGTTTAAACTCATGCCTCATGGTTTGTATACACCTTTACTAGTATCTAAAAAACCTTGACTTGATACATCCATGGATTTTGTTTTAGGGCTCCCTAGGTCTAAAAAGAGTAGAGATTTAATATTTGTTATTGTAGATAGGTTTCTAAGATAATACATTTCATATCATGTCAAAAAACTGATGATGCAAATAATATAATAGATCTTTTCTGTAGGGAAATAGTTTGGTTACATGGTGTTCTAAGGAGCATTATGTCTAATAGAGATGTTAAGATTCTAAGCTACTTTTAAAAAGTTTTGTGAGGTATGTTAGAAACTAAATTGTTATTTTCTACTACTTGTCATCCATAGACAGATGGCTAAATAGAAGTGGTAAATAGAAATTTAACTTAATTATTGAAAACTATTATCCAAAAGAATTTTAAAAATTGAAAAGATTGTTTATCATTCATTGAGTTTGCATATAATAGAAGTGTGCATTGTACAAAAAAATTTTCTCCTTTTGAAATTATATATGGTTTTAATCATTTAACTCTATTTGATTATTGCATTTACCTATTAATGAAAGAGTTAGTTTTGATGAAAGAGGATTCCTTATTATATGTAGAAACATAAGAGACCAAAGTAGAATTGATTGTAAGAATTATTTCCTAGTTTATTTTGGATCTTAAAGGGTGATAAGAATACATATTCAGCCAAAAGATCTTCTCAAACAAGGATTTTATTGCAAAATTATTGGCAAACGATGTGAAGTTTATATTTGACAATGCTTGTAAGTATGTATTCAATGAGTTTAAGAAGAGACTGGTGCAACCACCAAATTAGGACCTTTCTTTTGAGATTTATATGTTATACAAATGACTTTACAGTTGGAACTTTGTTATGCCAAAAAGTTAGTTGAAATTTACATGTTATCTTTTATGCATCACACATATTTAATAAGGCTCAATGCAACTATCATACAACCAAAAAAAAACTTTTTGTTGTAGTTTGTTGCACTTAAAAAGTTTAGATCATGTTTGCTTGGAACTAAAGTGACTATGTTTTCTGATTTTGTAGCCCTTAAACACATTTGGCATAAAAATAAGTCAAAGCCTAGATTAATAAGATGGATCTTGCGTTTGCAAGAATTTGATCTTAAAATCAAGGATAAGAAAGGAGCTAAGAACCATGTTGTTAATCATTTAAGTAGGCTTTCATGCAAGAATGATGATGATGTCACACCTATAAAAGAGCTTTTTCCTTATAAGAAGTTGTTTTCTTTGTTTAGATTTCATCTAGAGTATTACTTATTGTGATTAGGGCCTTCAAATTTTATACTTGTAAGCGGAATTTTGGATGCTTATAGTATTGATTTCATGGGTCCTTCTCCATCTTATTTTGGTAATATTTACATATTATTTGATGTTGATTATGATCTAAATGGGTTGAACCTAAACCTACATGCATTGATGCTTCTAAGGTTGATGTAGATTTTATCAAAATTCACATATTTGAAAGGATTGGAATTCCCAAAGCAATCATTAGTGATCTTGGCGTGCATTTATGTAATTATTCAATAGAGACTTTGCTTCGCAAGTATCACATTAGTAACCGCACTTTCACTGGTTATCATCCTCTAAAAAATGGCCAAGCTGAAGTTTTTAACCGTGAGATCAAATCCATCATTGAAAAAAATGTGCAACCAAATAAGAAAGATTGGGCCTATAGAATAGCTTATAAAACACTTATTAGAATGTCTCCATTTAAGATGATTTAAGGTATAGAATGTCATTTTCTTATAGAACTTGAATATATTGTGTTTTAAGCCATTAAGCATTGCAACTTGGATTTAAACATGATCGGAAATCATAAAAAGTTATAGTTGCAAGAGTTGGAGGAGATAAGGAATGATGTCTACGAGAATTCGATGATATACAAGGAAAAGAATAAGGTGTTCCATGATAGAATGGTTTCGATGAAGGAATTTCATGTTAGGCAGAAAATTATTCTCTTTCATTCATGTTTGAAGCTCTATCTTACTAAGTTATGTTCTCGTTGGATTAGACTCATTGTTGTTGCTAACATCTTTAATCATGGTGCATTATAAATTCTAAGTATAGAAACAAAGTGATCAAAGTGAATGAGCATACTTGCAACCTTTTTATGAAGGTTTTAAGGATGGTATCGTGGTGAAGGTTAATATGAGCAGACCTTAAACATGGGCATGGAATTAAATCAAATATAATAAATAAATGCACGTATTGGGTGGTAACCCAGCTTAAAAAAAACAAAACAAAACAAAAATTAGATTTGCTTTTGTCATTAATTTTTGTTTTCTATTTATTTTTGGTGTGATTATACATGTTTTACCTAGTTTAGCTGAATATGTCCATGTTTTTGTGTTTTTTCTTTGCATGTGCGATTTACTTTACTTTAGGTATAAGTGCTTGTTTTTAATTAAAAAATTCTTGTTAGATTTTTTGTTTTAAATCCTAAGTGTTTAATTTTATCTTTTCACCTCATAATGGTTAATGAGAATATGTGTGTTATAATTTTATCTTTTGATCTCATAATAATTGATGGAAATATAAGTATTATGGATTTGAACTAGTTGAATTTGACGAAGGTATAAACTAAATGAATGGATTTACTTGTAATATTTGAAACTTAATTGGTTTAGGTTTGACTTTAAAAGTATGACATGCTGACTTAGTATATGATTTTATCTTTTGTAAGCTTTTGAGCTTCTAACATGATTATTTGATGAGTGTTATTCATTCAAAGGTTATGTATTTCCAAAACTTTCTTGATATCTTGTAGAGATGCATTTATATTACATGTTTCCATGAATATAATAAGGGCATGTAGGAATTTAATCATTTGAACCTAAAAAACCAACTTAAAACATGTTATCCTTTAATGAGCCTTTTTAAACGTATTTATCTATGCTTTGATTTACCAATTTTTATGAGCTTCAATTTTTCATATGTTTCCTTTTTAGCCAAAGATTAGGAGAACATCTGTGATATTTATATGGATTTATGGTTGAATAAATTGAGAAAAAAATGGTTATGTGATGAAGTTTTGTGTTGAATTTGAGTATGATTAGTTTCAACGAAATCAAGTATAAAAAAAAAACCAAAACATGATGGTGACAAAAAACAAAATAAATTATTCCCTTTGTGATTTTGATGAGAATATACTATGGAAATTTGAAATTAAAAAAAACTAAGTATTTTTGCTTTCATGATGATGAATTTATGTGCTTTAATGCTTATATGTTGTTAAGTTAATCATTTTTATGCTTTACTAGATTATTTGGTTATTAGCATTTTCTTTACCTTTACTTTACCTTACCTTAACCACAACTCAATTACAACCTTGAATAAAAACCTTTAATCCATGTATTACATGTAATACTTAGTAAGATTGAAGAGTAAGCATATGTAAGATCATAACATTGAAGGAATTTGAGTAAAAATACAAAAATCATAAACACTTGGGTGTTATAGTATCTACTAATGAGAGGACTTACTATTTTGATAAGATATGTATTTAACTTAAGTTCCAAAGGCTAATGAAGGTTAGAAAGTTGCATTGTGAATAAATTCATGAAATTTTATGCTTTAATCTCTTCTAACTTGTTTCTTACCTATAATGCTTGTATTGTTTGACATGGTTTGGAGATTGAAAGTAAAATACAATGCTTAGATGGTTTTAACTTGGTTTTCTTTTCAATTTACTTGCTTTTATTTTGAGTCATTTTTTTTCTTTCTTTTTGAATTTTTGAGTCTTATTTTTTGAGTCTATAGCCTTTGATTCCTTGCTTGATTAAAGACACGCAAGATCTAAGCGTGGTGGCTAACTTGTTTTGTACCTAAAAATGCTTTGGAGAAATAAAGTGTAAAAATGAGCTAAATGAAGCATTTTTAGTACAATTTCAAGCAAAGGATTATAAAGAACACATTGGGACAAGTCATTGAAGTTAAAAAGTGTAAATCTTAATTGCATTAGGGATCCAACATATACAAGGAATCCTAGTGGGATTAAGATTGGTCAGAGTATAAATCAAACATATAAAGGTGCAAAAAAACTTAGGTAAAGATATGGCAGAACATTGGGTTAAAATTTACAAACATACTAGGCTGAACTTTCATATACTATATGGACCAAATTTGAAGCTGCATATAAAAGTTTTCTACGATTCTTGGACTAAAAACTAGATATCTCAAGTTTTTCATTTATATATGGTAGACCTAGTAAGTCATTCAGACAATAAAGAATGGCATCCTTAAATTCAGACTTCAATTACACCTATATTAATCTTAATGCTATCATGTAATTAAATCTTGTATGTTTAATAAAGGTTATTATATAATTAAGGTTAATTGATGCTAGAATAATTAAAAAGTAAGGATATGTAGAAAAACTTGTTATTTTACATATTTGATTTATTTATTATCAGAAATCAAATTTAAAAACATATTTAAATTCAATTATTGATGTTTATTATTCTTGAGGAATAATTCTTATAAAGAAAAACGTTTCTCTATTATTATTTTTTTATATTATGTCAATTTGCCTTTTAGTTTTGATAATAAACAAACCTCACTTTTAATAAATTATTGTTTAAATTGTATATTAGTTAATTTTGTAATATTAGAATATTTAATACATCTTTACTTGTTTTTCTTTAATGTAAACTTAAACAACTTGTTTTAATTGAGCAATTAAGTTCTAATACTTATATATTTGTGTGACAATACACTTACTTTTTATACTACAAATAATTAATTTTAAGGGTAGTAATTTGTATGACTTCGGAACTCATTAGTATACCTTTATATGAAAAAGTTTACATGTATAAATAGAAACCACCTATAATGAAAAAAGTTTGTAATCTATTTTGTTATAGATCCACCTATAATCTATTGCTAATCAATGTGTGATACAAACTCATATATGTGACTCATAAAATCTTGTCCTTTCATATGATCTCTATAAACATTGAACATATCTTTTCATCTAATAAAAACATTATCAACAACTAGAGTATAACAATTACATTTCGAGTATTGCAATCCAATCAAAAGCTAAATAATTTTTTCTAAAGCTTGCTTATTCAATAGCCTATACCTACCCTTCACACCTAAGCTAGGAATCACACTTTAAAACTCGAAGAACCATATGTGTTGTTCTTTATCCAACAATCTAACTAATTCCTCATTTCATATTAAAGGCAATGATAATTATAATTGACAATATCCAATGTCTCCCTCCTCATTTTATTTAATTAACAAAATATTGGCTCTAGCAAACACTTGTCAACCAATCCATCTATCTCATGTTATTTGTCATGAAGATTTGCACTTAGAAAGTTTGTAAGCCCATTCATAAGCTTACATATGTAAAAACATATATTAATGGACAATATCTCTAGTTCAAAAACTCAAGTTATTAGGTTATGGATCCTTTGGTATATATAAGACCCTTATTCTTTATAATCAAAGGCATATATCATTTAATAAGATAATATATTTCTAATTCTTTTTTAAAAAAAATTAAGTGATTGTATTGTTAAAATATGAATGATACTTCAAATATTTGGAACTAAGTAAATGCGTCTGAGAGGGCTTATAAGTTGAAATCGATGAATATAAAAGGTATGGTATTCTCAAAGAAAACCAAACTATTGGGCGTGCAACATAACTTTCCATAGAAAACCCTAATGCATGTAGGGTTGGGCAATATGAAAATATAACATTCTGAATTTGAAAACCGCATAATATAAGCTTATTTTCCCATGTAATGAAGATATGAAAATTCAGACTCAAAGTTGGCTCATGGGATGACTGTAAACATCATTAAGAACTTCACTACTTGTCAACCCAAACTCAAATAAACCATCACCAATAGGACCATTAGAGGACACTTTTGTGTCATGTTCCCTCGATTGAAAAAGATTCATCCTCGGGTCATATGTATTATCATAATCAACATAAGGAGCCAAGTCATCCACGTTAAAAGTGTTTGAAATATCTAGACGTGCAAGTAGCTCAATCTTGTAGGTGTTTATATGCAAACCCAAAGGGTATGAACATATGAACCCATAATTAAGATTGAACACAAACCAAAAAAGCTAAAGTGAAGTTAAAAAGAACCTGACTTAGTGATAACTTGAACTAAATAACCGTAGTTATTGGATGAAAAACTTTAACTCGTTGATTATAACTAACCAAGAACTGAAGGTATAAGGATAAAACCCCCAACCTGTTAATTATAACAAACCAAGAACCAGGGGTATAAGAATGAATATCACAAAGATAGTTGATCTTTGAGAAGTTCTTTAAAAAGTTTAATGAGGAACCAAGAGTAAAAGCAAACTCCCATATACAAGTTGTATTTCTGAATAATCAATTCATATCTTATTATTAAATAGCTAAATAACCTTATTATACTAGGTAAAACATCCTAAATAAGGTTGAAAAAATAACAAAAGAGTTTCAAATAAAATAAAAAAAAAAGAATCATAAATCAACTAGGAAACTAATATAATTCCCATACAATATCTTCTGGTCTTTATTAGAAGCCTTTTTATATGTTTGTTTGTTATGAAATTTTAACCCTATACGAAAAAAGATCTTTAGAATCATTTGGAAAAATTTCATCTCGATTGAATGGTCAGATTAAAAGTTATTCCTATTAATATAAAACTATACATTAGGAAAATAAGTTGATTTGCAAGTCTTGTAGGAAATAAGGACCAAACGTCTAGAATTAACTCATTGAATGCCTATTTAACCTTCATAGCTCTTAATTTTGTTATAGGCTCAATTAGCATATGAAAAGGATCATGTGTTGTTTCTTGATGATTCTCATCATGTTTTCACCTATCCACTTCAAAACCTTAAATGGATCATCAACTCTAGGTTTGCGCCTAGCAAACTTACCCTATGGAAACTTTCCTTGCCGAGATGCGCCCAAACTAGATAACTTTTTTTGAACTTTATATACTTACAACGCTTATTATCTTGAGCTTGATACTTCTAATTTTGCCTTTCAATCTTGTCATGAACTTGTTCATGCAAGTTTTTAAGCCTTTTCATAAGCATCACTACTAAAATTCTAACTTGTTGGAAGTGAGATTAATTCCAATAGACTTAATGGATTCTAACCATACACAATTTAAAAAGGACTACAACCAATACTTTGGCTAGTTGAAAGGTTGTAAGTGAATTTAACTTGTGACAATACAAGATCATAATCTTGAATATTCTTCTTTACCAAATTTCTCAAAAGACTTCCCAAACTCTTATTGACGACTTTAGTTTACCTATCAGTTTATAAATGATAAGTAGTGTTGAATTAAAGATGAGTTATAAGTTTTCTCCAAAGTGTAAGCCACAAATGACTTATAAACTTGGAATCTCATTTAAAGTTATTTGTTTTGGAATATCATGAAGTATAACAATCTCCTTGATGTATAAATCAACAATATTTGTAGCATCAGGTATTTTCCTACATGGAACAAAGATTTCAGGGAAATGATCAACTACCACCATAACTGAATCTTTGTTTCTTGAACTTCTAGGCAAACCTAGCATAAAAATCATGCTGACATCTTTCTAATAAGCTTTAACTACTAGAAGTGGAGTGTATAAACCTGATTTCAAAATATGTGATTTAGCAATATGGCATGTCCTACAACGTTGTATGAGCCTTGTACCATTTCTCTCCATCTTTGGCCAAAAGAAATTGTTCTAGATAATAACAAGTGTTTTTTTATCTCTCAAAGTGTCCACCAAGTCCAGTGCTATGAGCTTCAAAGATAATGGCTTCCCTTAAAAAACCTCGAGGAATACACAAATGATTTTCTTTGAAAAGATAACTCTTCAGCACAACAAAATGCTTGGAAACACCACTTTCATATTTAGCCTATACTTTCCCTGTCACTTCCACTTGCATATTAGTCAATAACAAATGTCTTCGACTCAAAGCATCAACAATAACATTATGTACTCCATATTTGTGCTTTGTAGAGAAACTAAAAGTTTGTAGAAATCCAACCTAAAAGGCATGTCTTTAACCAAGTTTATGTTGACTATTAATAAACTTTAAGCCTCATGATAAAAAAAAATAACACAAATAGTTTTGGATGCAATTATGGACACCAATGGTCTAAAGCACGAGCAATGCATAGAACTTTTTGTCATAACCTGAATATTTTCTTCATGAATCATTGAGCTTCTCATTGTAGAAAGCATAGGTTTGCTCTTTTAGCTAAGAACAATACCAAATCCAACATTAGATGCATCACATTCAACTTTAAATTTTTTTTGGAAATTAGGTAGAGAAATAATAGGTGCATTGGTCACCTTTTGCTTCATAAGTTCAAGACTTTTCTTTGACTTTTCAGTCCATTTGAAGCTACCTTCTTTCAAGCATTCATTGATTGAACTAATAATAATGTTGAATTGTTTTATGAAATGCCTTTAAAAAGATGATGCGTAATGAAAACTCTAAATATCATGAAGAGTTTAAGGATGTGGTTAGTTTAGAATTGCTTTAATCTTTTTATGATCCATCTTCACTCATTTGTTAAAAACAACAAAACCCAAGTAAACAATGTTGCTAATGAGGAATTCACACTTCTTCAAATTAGCATAGAAATTTTGATTCCTTAAAGTTTGAAATACTTATTGCAAGTGACTAAAATGCACTTATTTATTCTTGTTGTATATAAGAATAGCATCAAAGTAAACAACAATAATTTTGCCAATAAAATATGTAAACACATTATTCATCATTCACATGAAAGTGTTTGTATATTAGAAAGGCCAAATGGTATAACCATTCATTCAAAAAGGTCATCCCTCATTTTAAAGGCTATTTTCCATTCATCATCAACTCTCATCCGGATCTAATGGTAGCCACTTATGTGATCAATCTTTCAAAAGGTGGTAGCACCATTAAGTTCATATAGCAAGTCATTTAGCCAAAGAATAGGAAATTGATAACTAATAGTGATTTTATTCACTACCTGACTAGTGATACACATTCTCTATAAGCCATCCTTGTTTGGAATAAGAAGAGAGGGCACAACACAGACTCCTACTTTCCTTTACCAAACCCTTCAAAATCAACTCATTAACCTATCTTTGTAATTTTATATGTTCAATATAACTCATTCGATAGGCTACCTTGTTAGGAAGCATAACAATATCTCTTATTGGAGGAAGTACAAGTGGTATTTCTTTAGGAACTACATCAGTAAACTCATCAAGCAAAGGCTACACTTTTGGAGGCAACTTATTCATTTCAGCATTTTTCTCAAAAATAAGAAGAGCATAACCCAAATCCATATCATTATCAAGTTTTTCCTTTTCAGAACAAGTAACCAAAAGTGGTTATGTCTTTTTAGAAAGTTTGGAAATAAATCCAGGTTTAGAAGGACCTAAAATAATCTTTACACCATCTTTCACAAAAGAATAAGTATTCTTAAAGTCATCATACTAATCTTTCTTATCATATTGCCTTGGATAAACAAAGAATAAATAACATGTATCCATAAGAATTACATCACACTAGACCTAATCAAAATACTCTTTCCTAATGGAAAAATGAAACACGACACCTATTTGTTACCTTTTGTTCATACTTATTTTCCAATTACCTTAATTTTTAGGGTTGAGGTGTGTTTCCATCTTGAGCTGCAACTTGTTCACCATATCAGTAGATACAATATTAACACAAACACCATTATCAATGACATCACAAACTTTCCCATTTAGTGTGGTCTATGATAAAAAGGATTAACACCCTCCTTATTATTACTAGAGGAACCAATTTTAGTGTCATTCTCATCATCATCGCCTTGATTTTTATATCGTTCAAGATGCTCCTAAAGTTGCTAGAGTTGCCTTCTTGTTTCATCCATTTCAAGAGTATGGATATCCCTCTTAAATTCTTGCATAGGACATCCATGAACAACCATGGTTGTAAATCTTAAGCTCTAATACTAACTTGATATAGGGATGATATGGACATCACAAAGTAACATGTCACTCATACAAATGATAATTTTTCCCTCACCACTCTAGGGTACAAAACTGAAGAGATACAAACGCAAATAAATCAAGGACTTCAATTCAATTTTTTATTGAAAGATATCAATACATAATTTGAATCATAATTATATACTTTAAACAACCCTTAAAGCCTAAGGAAATACTAAGATGACATAATTAAGATCTGAATAAATGGCTTGGATATAAAATTAGATAAATATTAACTAACACATATTTTTGACTTCCTAGAAATGCAAACAAACATATAGAAACTAAAACAACCATAACTTTCTATAAAAAAAAACTCAAATGCATGTATAGTTGGACAATTTGAAAAGATTATATTCTAAACTTGAAAACAACATAAGATAATCTTATTTTCCCATGCAATGAAGACATGAAAATCCAGGCTTAAAGTTAGCTTATTGGCTGATAGTAAACATCATCAAGGACTTCACTCATTTGCATTGTCAACCCAAATTCAAATAGCTCATCACCAATATGATCATTTGACACTTCAATGTCAAAAAGGACCTAAAAAAAGACCTAGGTCTGACATCTTGGCTAAACTTTCAAATCCGTGACTTAGGTTCTAATACCAGAATTATCCCATAGAAGACAAGCTAGAAAAATCATGAAGTCAAGTTCTCGATTAATAAAATATTAATGAATGAAATTCAAAAAGAAAGTTTCAATAAAAAAAGGATCTAAAACAAAACAAATAGCAATTAAGAAAATAAAGAACCAAATTAAAAATAAAAATAAAATAAAATGTTGAGGGATGAAATAAAAAAAAAATTCAATTAAGAAAAATAGAAAAATAGCAATCAAATGAATATCATTTGTATGAGTGACATGTTACTTTGAGATTTTAAAAAAAATCTCAATTCTATGATTTAAAATAGAACAAGTAGAAATAAAAGGAACGTAGACTAAATCTAAAAGAAAAGGAAATTGAGGAGGAGTTGCTTTTAAACTTTGCAGATCCATTCACAAAAATTAAGGAGGAGAGAGAAAGAAGAAAAAAAAGGTCATCGGTGCCAAACCAGAAAGGCATTGGTCATACACGTCGTCGAATATAGAGGAGCTGTTGTGAAGATTCAAATGTTGCCACTTAAACTAGCATTTGACCATTAAAAAACATAAAACACGTAGTCCGAATAACACAAACGTGGGGCATTCATGTGAGCAAAATGTATCATTAGCTTTTTAATATTAAATAATATTTTATATATGCTAAAATATCAAATTGCTCATGATCAACTCAATAACAATTTAAAAAAAAAACTATAATGAAAAAAATTAAAGAGCTCTTGGATGTAAGCTTAAGATAATTTAAATTCAAGGACAATATAATCATTTTACTTTGCTAATTAAAACAGAAAAGACAAAACAGCCCTTATAAACTAGTTTCATTTTTAATTTATTTTTGCTTTAAAAGATATTTTAGTTATCTCACTTTATAAAAAAATAAAATTACCTTATTACCTTTATTATCAAAATCTTTTTTATTGAGATGAACAAATTAGTAATTTCATTGTTTCAATCTAATGCTAAAAATCTAGAGTTACAATAAAACCTGCTTCCCTTTTTTTTAATAATCATATCTATACAATAATTTAAATTTTATTATTATTATTATTATCGAAGATAAATCATTATATAAGTAGATAAATAAATGAAACATTTAATAATTTCTTAGGTAACGAAATTTTAATAAATAATTAAAAAAAAAAAACACACACTCTGGATCCGGTTGTTTTAAATCCCGGGCCAAGTTGATTTTAATAGATTAGGTTTTGGCTTTGTCGAGTAGTCGGCATTAATCTTCTGGAGAAACAGAATAGAGAGAGATTAA
>Ga0325403_1002735_pt1 | contig 15749 bp, 8 predicted proteins | sample PopdelMetagenome_19_FD_205665 | JGI IMG/M metagenome (GOLD analysis project Ga0325403, IMG submission 205665) | Populus deltoides microbial communities from Bellville, Georgia, United States - Xylem-PdKOR-R4 | ecosystem: Host-associated > Plants > Phyllosphere > Stem > Wood/Secondary xylem...
ATTTATTTATTTATTTTTTAGTTAAAATAATTATTTAATATAATATTAAAATTTTAATAATTAAATATTTACGAGTTTAATTTTAGTTTAAATCTTATCATCTTATTATATTTAATAAAATTAAACATATAATTATACTATAAAATTATTACAAAAACATCAAATAATAGCTTATACTTTTAAATTTTTAAGTTAAAAAAGTTATTTGACATTTATTTATATTCATCAGAATATTTAAAATGTCAACACACAGCAGCAAGACTTAATTAATTCTTTGTAGTTCAGATAGTGCTTCCATTCCACTATCTAAATAATTTATTGTATGATTTTCTTAATCAATTTAGCTTCCAAATCAAGATTGTAAATAATTTTTAATTACCATATCTAAAAAATCCTTAATTAAGCAAATCAATTTTAATCACCTAAACAAACTATTAACCACTATATTTAATTACTCAAATGCCATTTTAAACGATGCGGCTCTTCGTCACCTTAAATTTTGTTGGCCCATCTCCTATCCTCAGCCCTTTAGGCCCCATCAAATACCGAATTTTTTTTTTTTGATATCCTGTTCTCTGTGACTCTGTCTATAAATACCCTGTTCTGTCTTCCCATTACCTCATTTCCATACACGACACAAGAAGAAGAAGAGTTTGGTGTCATTGCTAATCACATTACTAAACACTTCTCTTCTTCTTGTTACCTCTCTACATTTCTCTTATCAATTCTTCTTCAATGTCTCAACGAACTTTACCTATCCCTTTATCATCCTTCTTCATTGCCCATTTACTCATTTCGGGTAATTATAATATTTTCAAGAGAGTTTTTGTAATTATAATTGCTTCGTTTCTTTGAGTTCTTGAAATTAATGTTTATTTTTTTCTCAGGTGTTGTTTCAACAACTTTTACAATAACAAATAAGTGTGGCTACACAGTATGGCCAGGCATTCTGTCCAACGCAGACGCACCAGCTCTTTCCACGACTGGTTTTTCCCTTCAAAAGGGGGAGTCAAAAACCATTACTGCACCAGCTTCATGGGGTGGACGTTTATGGGGCCGCACATATTGCTCTCAAGACTCCACAGGAAAATTCTCGTGCCTAACAGGGGATTGTGGGTCTGGAAAACTAGAATGTTCAGGCACTGGTGCAGCTCCTCCGGCTACGTTAGCAGAGTTCAAGATCGACGGCTATGGAGGGATGGATTATTTTGATGTCAGCCTTGTAGATGGGTACAACTTGCCATTGCTTGTTGTCCCCCAAGGCGGTTCTGGTCAGAATTGTACAAGCACTGGATGCGTGGTGGATTTGAATGGCGCGTGTCCTTCGGAGCTTAAGGTTACTAGCACGGGAGGCGAGAGCGTGGCATGTAAGAGCGCTTGTGAAGCGTTTAGGTCACCACAGTATTGTTGTAGCGGTGCATATGGTACACCCGATACTTGCAAGCCTTCTTCGTATTCCGAGATATTTAAGAACGCCTGTCCACGCGCTTACAGCTACGCTTACGATGATAAGACCAGTACCTTCACTTGTGCCTCCGCCGATTACCAAATTACCTTCTGCCCCGCGCCTAACACCAGGTAAATCTCCTCTCCACCTTTGTCACTTTTTTGCAACGTTAGAGGGTTTGCTTGTCCGAGAAAAAGTAAAAAAGAGCTTGCAAGAATGAACGTTGAGGTGACCGTTTTGTCCTCATTTACCACCTGGCTTTTACGTTACTGCCAGCTGAAGGAACGTTTGAGAAAACGTCGTGTCAGTTTTTGACATATATGAAGTGAGCCGTTGAAAAATCATATCACTTCAGCCCTACGCTAACATTTTTTTTTTTTTTTTTGCAATTCGCGGCATAGACTATGCCGTATTTGATAACATGGAGGAGGATGATGATATTTTTTATTTAAAATATATTAAAATAATTTTTATAAATAATTTTTATTTGTAATATTAACGCATTAAAATTATTAAAAAATATAAAAAAACTTCATATTTTAAATATATTTTTAATAAATATGTGAAAGTAAGGATCTATCACGAGATAAATAATATTGTTTAACATCTTGCTTTGTTTCCTGTACCTGTAGAGTGTTTTACAATGTCTTTCTCAATCTCGAGAATTCCTTAAAAAATATTAGAATTTACTTATAATGCTTTCGAACCTAGAAAATTCGGCAGTAATTCACTGTAGGAAGTAGAGTAAAGCATGGTTATATAATGAGATGGGCAGTAGGATCCGGTTCCTTTTCATGAAAAAGAATGCATGTTGCCTAAATTAATGCACGTCTCTGGCATCATGCAATAAGTGGTCTCCAGAACAGGTGGCTGTATCCGAAACATTGACACAGAGGACCACACACCCTTCCAAATCCCCACAATAAATTCATTTTTTTACTCGGATTTGTGAAGTGAAAAGAATATCGAGGGTTCTAACGGTTATGTTTTTGGTAAATTGTGCAGCCAAAAAGCGTCACAGGAGCAGAACTCTGAGAATACGAACACAACTACCAATACACCACTCATCAACAGCACAATGGTGTACGAAGGCGCCTTGAGCCAAAATGGAGCATCACCATCCATGTATGGCAACGTGTTAGGATCACACGTTACTGCGGGCATTGTCAGCTTCACAGTTGCAATTTGGCAGTGGCGGCAGCTATTCTAATTTCTAAGTCCTATACACTAATATATTTACACACCAGAGCCAGCCCCTTGAAATCTCTTTCTTTCAGTCTAGTTTACGCTCTTTGGAGGGCAGGAACCTGCAAAAATCGGCCATCCGAATTTTTACGCAAGTGGGGCTGTCGGTTCTTATGGAGTGGACCCTAGTACTTTTTTGAGCTCTTTTTCATGCATGGCCCATGTGACCCTACGGGTTGGCCGAACTGACGTGGAATTGAGTCATGATTGAAAGCTCACACGTCCATTGAAGATGACTCCATCCACTCCTCCATAAAGGAAAATCCAATTCATTGTTGTCCTGTACGGGGGTCAAATACTACTCAAGAGGCCGAGGAGATGGTGTGGTTAGTGATGGGTAGTGATGCAAAATGCATGAAACTCTTTCCTTTTTCCTTTTAGCGTTTAGGTTATTGTTATTATTATTACTGTTATTTTATCAGAGGGGATGGGATTCATTTGTTGGTTTCGACAGTGTGTGAATTGTATTGCGTTACCACCGCATTTGGTGCCCAGATAATAAAACTCTCATCTAATTTCATGTTTGTCTGCACGTTTGATGTCATGTTGCCACTGGCATTCTTTAAACATTCATGAAATTGAGAGTTTGGCAATAATTGAAACTGTTCTGAAATTAGGTATTGAATAATCGTGTAAGGGTAGATTGGATAACATAAAGAAAGCAGTAGTGTTTTGAGCGTGGAAGGTGATGCTAGTACTTGCCAGCAATAGATAAGAGCCATTGTGGGGATGTAACCCATCAGACTGTCTCTGGCATATTCGAGAACCCCACAAAAAATTGATTCTTCAGCTGTAATAGGATCGACTTTGTTTATGCTACAAAGAACAATTAATTTAGGCCTTTAGCCAACAAAATCTCAACGCGCTATTTTACTGTGAGCACGAGGGTATTGATCGTGCTAGCTATATTCCAAGCTAAAAGAATCATATTCATATTTATAAAACTTGATTGGGTTGAATCGAAGATTTCAGGATCTAGGACTTGATCAAGGCTGATCTTCAATTTAATTCGACAAGATATTAATTTAATAAAATTTAATTAGTTCTATTAAATTTTTAATGATTCGATTAAAATCAGTTCAAACATGATAGTTAAACATCACTACCATAGAAAAAAGCAATATTAATTAAAGTGATTTAACAACTTAACCGAATAATTTTCAAATTCATCTAATAACTCAATAACCCAGTTTCTTTTCGGGAGGCCTTTCCAAATCAAATTTAACAGCTATGATCATGATTTTTCTCCCTGAAAAACGTAAATTTCTAAAATCCAAGCAATGGCGCTGACAAGGACTGAACCATTCCATAAACAAATGTTAGCTAATCTCGAAGGGCAATTTTTTCATGCCCGAGGGTGGGAAATTAATTGCCTGGTCAAATTAGGAGTGGGAGAAAATTCTGTCTAGTTTGGTGTCGATTGAGAAGGTAATTGGAATTGAAAATTTTGATCAAGAGGGTACTGTCATATCTCATACCTGCTCGTCAGTTCGATATTGAGGGCACGAGCATCACGATCGGCCATGTTCTGTAGTTTGATATATATGTTTCTTCCGGGCCTCGAGCATCACATGTAGCTTAGCAATCATGCACATTAGAATTCAACGATAAGTGCCCGATGCCACCGGCAAACGCCAAGTTCACGCCGGGTACTGTCATCCACTGATTGATTAATTACATATTCACGAGTCACAAGACTGACGGCCTAATATTCATGTTTTTGGACATATCTTTGCTTTAAATTGATTGCATCCCTTTCTTTCTTTTTTAGCCTTGGCTTTCTATAACCTACGATTTAGCTTGAATCTGAACTTGTTAGACAAGACATTCGACCATCACGCTTCCTTGTATAATTTCCTGTTTCAGTGGATTACCACGTACGTGCCCCAATTGTAAGAAACAAGGCGGGTAATTGTTGAGTCTAGGGCACAATTGCGAAATATGGATTGACTCAGCCGGTCAACCCCAAACCTGAACCAGCCCTGTCAGCACCATGGAAAAAACAAATGTTGTTGAGTCACCATAGTCACGCAATTTAATTAATTTCCTCGGCTAAATCGTTGTGCACCATTATTGCGTCTCTCTCGTTGTTGAAGAAAGGAAAACAAGCATTGCGGCATCCTTAGCCGTCGCAGTAGGACAATGGGCAGATCAGGTGCAAAGAGGACTGAAAGTCAAAGATAACTCACATTCGTTTGACAAGTACCCACAAAAATTGACTTTGAATAATTCCCTTCCTCTTAACCTTTTTGTTTGATTAAATTCTTGTCAAATCTGTAAAAAATCATGAAAGTAAAATAATGGTATTGTTAAAATATGGCCGCCACAAGGATAAGGAATAAATTATGAATAAAAGGGCATTGTGAGACCGTGAACTTGAAGAGAATTTAGTGTTTCTGTGTGCAAACAAAAGAGATTTACAACTATCTTCGTGTTTGTTACTTGAAAAAGACATTTTTTTGTGTGCTTGCATGAACACTACCTGTTTGCTGCCTCAAGAAAGTTTTTTTTTTTTTTTAACTTTTATTTGTCAAACTTTCAAACATGAAAATCATTCATAATCACGCTTTGAACATTGAAAAAAGAGCGATGGCGTCTCATAATAATAATAAAAAAAAACTTAAGCAATCAATTGGTGATAAATAATTAAACCATATAGTCAAGGGTAGCTACCTGAGGCAGAACCTTAATTGCATATTTGTCAAATTACAAGGATGACATAATAGTTATTAACCTTGGTATGATTCACCCTTAGTCCAGAACGAGTAAAAACAAAATCAATATAAAATTGATTAAATCAACATGAAAAATTAACTCATATTTTGAACTTTTTTAAAAAAATATCATTTTAAAAAAATAAATATTAAAACAATGTTTTTTTATCTAACTTAAATTAACTCATTAAATTTCTAACCCGGCTCTTAGATTAAGTCGTATACGTACCAAGCCAAGTTTAGTAACTTTAGATAACTTCGGGGACCCTTTTGAACAATTTTGAAGTGGATGCCAAAAAGTTCTTTCACAAATTACGAATTATTAAGGGGAAATGATTGGGATCCATACAAATGATATCATTACTTGATCCGAAAAACATAAAACTTGGGTTGATCTATTATATTCGCCCATCCCATTTAGGTTCATGGATGATTGACACTTTTGTATGTTTTTTTTTATGGTTGGAAAACATTTTTATAAAACAATTTAGTTTTTTTTTATATTTTTTTAGATATTTTAATATCTTGATATTAAAAATAAAATTTAAAAAATAAAAAATTATTTTAATATATTTTTAAATAAAAAATACTTTAAAAATCAAAATTAATAACAACTGCATCGAACAGGTTTTTAACTTCAAGGAAGTGCAGAGTTAATCTTCATAAACTTGGCCCATTGCAAAACTTTGTTCCATTGAAATGAAGCCCACCCCTGTACGGGCTATGGTGTCCAAATAATTTTTAAAAATGTTGGGCACCTTCAACCTTCCTGCTCGAGTCCCCATTGATTCTCCGAAATGGTTGAATCTACTTTCCAATATTCTTAATTTTACATGGTATCTTCGAATTAAATCTAATGAGAGTTGAATAAAACCATAAACGAATCACATGTGTTGATCAGTTTCTTTTGTAAATGTAATAACATTCAAAGCCAAAATTTATGGAAGCTGCTGCTTGTGTCTAAATATAATAATATTGGTTTGCATTGAATAGTAAGTCAAGCAAAAATCTTTAATTATCGTAGAAGCAGCCACACTCCTCCCTTTGATTTTTCTACTTATAAAGGGGCAAAATCTTAACTTGGAAGATAGTGCTGAACATCTCAGTACTGTTCCCAGAGATAATGAAAAAGGATGGAATGACATGCTCGAATGACAAAATAACACATCCTTCAAGCACTTTATACACGTGCATTCCCTTTTTATCTTGCATTTATATCCACTTGAGTACTCAGACACGTCCCTTTTGTCCTTGTCTCGAATTACTTCATGTAAGCTAAGTGAATGTTCCAAAGAAGCTTCATCTGATTTAAAGATGGCAGATAAAAGCATGTCCACTGATCCTTTATTGTCGACATACCAGTCAATCCAAAATGTATGAGATCATGTATGCACGTATGGTGCTCTAGTTAGTTGAATTGACCCCGAAAGTTGTATTTTCTTATTGGTTCTTTGGTCATCTTCAATTTACTTATCAGAGATTTCAGAATTTAGCCGAACCCAAATTAACAAGAGATGAAGTAAAGTAGCAAAGATTGCTAAAAACTGACATTACAAAATTTTAAAAGGCAAACACTCCTTTCTAGGTCTTCAAATCGCAGACATAGCTATTGTTAGCGTGACGCAATTCTTTTATAAAGATAGCAAAAGGAAATGGTTAAAGGAAGTTGGGAAGATTAGTTTGTGATGATGACATTTATCTAGACGTACTTTACACGACAGAAAACACGGCAAAGGACATTCTGATATGTCGAAAGAAGTATATGCATATGGCTAAAAGGAAATAGATGGAGATTATCAGTTTCCTTTTCTTATTGGATATGTTGCTGACACCCCCCCTTCTCATTCTGCTTTTTTCAAGATTTCAGGCACGTTTGGACAAAAAATTATGTAATAAATTCGTTCTTAGGATCGCCAAGTAAGAAAACTATCAGCCTGGTTATGGTAATTAGTGGTCTACGCAACTTACATGTATGTAACAATCCATGCACATTGTTTAGAATTCAAAACTCATTGCAAGATACACTGTTCTGCTCACACTTGCTAATTAAGGCTTGTAAGTATATATGCATGCATGCATGGCATTCATTTGATCATCTACTCACGCGCGCGCACTTATCTTTAAATATAATTAAGAACCCTATGCTGTCAGATGTGCCATTTTCTCAATAGCTAGCTTTCACCTCATGTATACGCAGCAAGGAGTGTACCAAGCACTACTAATTAATCTGACTGGACATGTTTTCTTGTCTAGAAGATACAGGGCCTAGTATGGAAATGCCTCGGGAAATTTCTTGTAATTTAGCACATGGTAACGACTATGGCAGCAAACCCCAAACACTTTCAGAGTAGACATTCCACTTTTGCTTGTCAGCACGTATATTAATACCCATAAAATGCCTGTGAACAAGTCTTGCATGGTCAAAGCACTTACTTTGGCAGCTAAAGATTTTCAACAAACATCATCCGCAAAACAAAATAACCCTGTTGATCTCGCGGCCTATGATCTAATCCTTATCCTTATATATATTAACAAACAACTGCTCCACTTTTGTGAATACTGGCTAGCTTTTTTGACACCCTTGTGTCATAATCGATTACCACGTAATTGCAACTTAATTGCAATATATTGGTCACTTATAAGTTAGTTAATTAGTCTTTCCTTTTGCTTTGTTTGACTAATTATCAGCACGATCTTTTAAAGTAGAAGCAGCTTTTCATGCTTAGCAGAGAGAAGAAATCATCTTGATGACTTGTAGACAGAATATGATCAGTAAACTTCAGCAATTATATCTACAGGAAACGTATCCTGATCTTTTTGCTCGTACTAGTACAATGTAGAAAGATTAGCAAAAAATTATATGTTGCCATAAACACATTATTTTCCTTGTAGCTTAGTGTGCTCGTTGTGGATGCTCTCCGGGGTTCATTCGAAATTGAACTGGATGGGAAAGACACAAAACCCTTACAAATCATAGCCAGCATGGTTACATAAAGAATGTCTGAATCAAACTTTTGTGCCATGTAAGAACCTCCGAATGAAAAGCATTCAACTTTTTTATATTCAACATGGACTGTCACTTTTATTTCATCAATTAAATTAGCATGTGCTCTATGAATATTCCGGACGTGGATTGTCCAAAGCTTTTGTATCATTGGGTAACATCTTGGTTGCCACTGCACAAATTCTATTTTGTACCATGTTGTGTGGATGGCAACTTTTATTTGGTGCCCTCTTTCGAGGACCAGAACTTGAGTCTGGCACCTTAAACCACTCGGTCATCCTGACTTGATGGCTGCAGAACTGTTATGTTTCACATAAGTAAATTCAAGAAATGATCGGTAAGCATGGCCAAGAAAGATAAACCGGGGGTGCGGTGCCTGTAAGTAACGCGGAATTTGATCAAGATGATCGGTCAGCACAGCCGAGAAAGATGAGCGGACGGGTCCCACGAACAAGAGACTTCCAAGGCACCATGGACTCACTGACGTGGATGAGCATCAACATTTTCAAAACCGAGGCATCTTTTTTTGCTAATTTCAAAAGCAAAGGCGGTTCCTGAATCCTTCCTTTTGCTTTAAAGGTTCCACACTAGGCCCCATGTTTCGGTGATCGGGCTCAGCCCAATAGACTCTCAAGTTTTCTTTTCTAATCCAGTTTTTAATCAAGGCTTAATGCACACTAAACTCAAATTCGGTCTGGTAGAGTACCATTCAATGATGAAATGGATCTTGCATGAGTCACCTGAAGCATGATTCTTTGTACTCTATAAGGATATCGGAAGTATTTTAATTTCAATTCAACTTTTTCGCAGTGACATTATTAAGATCTTTGTTATCTATACCTTAAATTGATGTGTTTATAAATAATTTCTTTTTGTATTTTTCCTGACCCCAGATGTGAAATATTAATGCATGAAGTACAGTCTATACCAATTAAATGATATAAATATATAATAAATTATTATTTTGTCAATTGGGTGTGCTAGTTTATGAATAATATTACATATTAAAGAAATATAATAAGGAAAAAGATCGTTAGACTAGTGGAACTTATAAGTGAATTTAAAAAACAATTGAGTCTTTTTTTTTAGTATTATAATCCAACCATTCATATGCATTTTTAAAATTAATATATCGTTTTTTTCTAATAAATGAAAGTAAAGCTTAACCCTAGTTTAGGTGAGCTCAAGTTAAGCCGAGTCTGATTCTTCAGCAAAGCACGCGGATCGATCTTCACTGTCTGTGCCAGCTGTGGCGGGAGACCGTGTCTCATTGGCCAGCTTCGGTGTTCAGTATATCCGTGGCAAACTATATAATAGAAATTAATACCGCTGCTTCGCCGTCCCACGGGCCAAATTCTTGATCCATGCAAATCATTCCATTTCCCACGCTCTCTCTAACTCTAATATATATATATTGAATAATTAAAGACTAATGTAGTGAAACTTCAAATGTATATATTTGATAATTTCTCTAATTAATTTGAAAAAAAAAAAGAGTAATCATTTTTCATATTCTCAACCGCAAGTTGGCGACGGGTGTCGTGAGGAAATAAGCTTTGGGATGCTCTTTATTGATTAATTATCGCTGGACGGAATAAGCACTTTCTTGAAAAACTATCCCACATTAAGGTGAAACAAACCCTATTGCGTGAGACGCAGAAAATGGGTACATAAAATTCAATTAAGAATTCTCATTTATCGAAGAATCTAATTCTATTTTAAAGGATGGCAAGATCAGGGAAAATGCGTGAGAGATACATCGCTGCATGCATTCATCAGTTATAATTGAAAACAAATTAAAGGGCTGAGATTCTTCAACATTTTCCTTCGAACACGTTAGGCAGCGCATATATATTTATATTTAGGGCAGAACAAGTTGATGAAGATCAAATTTAAAGATGCTTTAAGAAAGCAATGTGCAGATCTTCTTGAAGACATGAACTTCAATATCAAGAATTAGTTTCTGTGAATCTTAAGGAGTCATCTCCATGAAGAATAATATCTTGATTAACGTACCTTGAGTCTGTACGTACGTATTCCCTGCATTGAATTGCAAAATTCCATGGGAATGCAATGTGTAAAACGTTGCTCTGGAATATCGTAAAACTGTCGAAAGAGAAAACTCTCAAAGAATTAATGGGGATACAGTACTAGGGGTGAAAAACAAACAAACTGAGTGATAAATTGAAAGGGAATTAATTGAAAAACTAAACAGAGAAAAACTAATTAAAAAAATTAAAAAAAAATTGGTTTTGAGAAGGTTAAAACCAACTTAAATACATTAAACCAAACCGATTAAATTTGAATCTCAAATATTATCAAATATTATGAAGGCTCAAAAAATATCTCTGCTCATAACAAAAAAAAACACCTTAAATTCCTGTAAAATAAAACTTCATACAAGTCATGGTGTTATAAAAAGGTCTCAAAAAACTCAATTAAATAAGTATAGGTCTAACTAGATTTTTTTTTTAAAAATCAAACCGAATTGATTAGTTTAAATAGATTGATTAATTTGATTTGATTCATAGTTTAAGAAATTATAAATTTTGCGATCCAAAAATACTCATCCTGGGATACATAGTTCATCATTATGGGAAAATCCTTTTGCTTTAGGATATCGATCGGTTCCCGATCAAGGTAGATGGGCAGAAAGGAGGTTTATGAAAGAAAGTAAGAAATAATAAATGGAAAAATAATTTTTAGCCCACAGAATTTTTACATTTCATAAAGTGAATAATGAAAAGTAGGAGTCCATGCGCATATCAATTTGATCTCAGCCGAAAGATTAAAAAAAGTAACAAACGGTAAGGGATCAAATTGATTAGTTGACAGAGTGATTGAATTAGATTATAATTTAAATTTAATTAATAAATAAATTGTATTCGGAAGAGATATAATTCAATTTATTTTGTTTTTTATATTACTTTCATCATTTTTATTTTATTTCCTTAAAGGTCTCTAAAAAAAGGATAGATGGGTATCTAGGAGAGCTAGTTTTAATATTATTATTATTTTATTTGGAATTATAAATCAAAGGGGTTGATTTCTAATTATTTATTTTTATATATTTTTTAGATATTGAATTATATTATAAATTTAATTATTGACAATTAAAATGATTAAGATGAAATTTATAAGCTACTACGTATTTCACTTTCTTTCTTTCTTTTTTAATTTTTTTAAAATAAAGAGTGCATTTCCAATTAAAGAAAACTATCTATTGAAATTTCTCCAAGGGAACTTACCCTTTGTCTTTACAGAAGATTATATTTTATTCAACTTCCAGTCGTCTTCCACCATTATAAATAGAGGCATGGACTGAGTGTCTTAAGTTTCTTATCTCCCACCATTCCCATTTCTGATCTCTCTCATACGCAAAACAGTGCTTTGTAACCTTATAGTTTTATGGGCAGAAAATCCCTATCATTTCTCTGTTCATCTTTTCTCAGAGTCGTCTATCAACCAAAGTCCTCTTTTCACTCTTCCTCCTCCTCCTCCTATCAGCAGAAAGCTTAGCATTTTAGTCACCAGAGGGAGGTTTTAATTTTTTCACACTTAGATCCTTTGTTACGCCTAAACTTCTCTAAATGGATCGCATCTTCACCAGTTCTGCTCTACACATCACTCTCATTTTGCTCACAATCTGCAAAGGTACTATTTGAAAACCACCGATCATGCTAATTCTGATTTTCTTCTTCTTTCCTTGGATTTTTGTAGCTTGAAAATGTGTTTTAAATAATATGGACATGCACATTTGTTACAGGGCTATCAGGGGCTACGTTTACATTCATAAACAGATGTGGCTACACAGTGTGGCCAGGCATTCTATCCAATGCAGGCAGCACTCCATTGGAAAGCACAGGATTTGAACTTCCACAAGGTGGATCACGATCCTTCCAGGCACCTCCAAATTGGTCAGGTCGGTTCTGGGGCAGAACGGGTTGCACATTTGACCCAAATACCGGTCAGGGTACCTGCCTAACAGGTGATTGCAGCTCAAACCAAATCGAATGCAATGGTAAAAATGCAAACCCACCAGCCACTCTAGCAGAATTCACAGTCGGATCAGGTGTGCTGGATTTTTACGATGTTAGTTTAGTTGATGGATACAATCTACCCATGATCGTCGAACCGAATGGCGGGTCAGGTAGTTGCTTGTCGACCGGGTGTGTAACAGATATGAACCAGCAATGCCCAACTGAATTACGGGCCGATTCAGGGCAGGCCTGTAAGAGTGCATGTGAAGCCTTTGGGAGTCCGGAGTACTGTTGCAGCGGCGCGTATGGATCACCGGACACATGTAAGCCGTCGGTTTACTCAGAGATGTTTAAGGCCGCGTGTCCGAGATCATATAGCTATGCTTATGATGATGCCACTAGCACATTTACATGTACAGGAGCAGATTATGTTATCACATTCTGCCCTTCATTAACAAGGTAAGGATTGTATGCTCCTGTTTTATTTTTCACTTTATTCTGTATCTATTTTATATTAGCTTGTGGCATACGGATATGAAATTGCCGTGGCAGGCAGGCATTAGATTAATTGGCACATGATCTGTAAATTGAAAAGGGAAAAGTCTCTATTTTTTGAGATTATGTGAGAGGAAAACACTATTTATATAATGTGTTTTCAAGCTTTAATCTTGGAGTTAAATTCTGATTATTTTTTTTTATTTTCATTCCACAGTCAAAAATCTGCAAGAGGCAATTCTCCACCAGCAAGCACAACAAATGGGTCTGAGACAGTATCGGGCGATGGGCCAGTAGGAATGGACACTTCATGGCTGCCAAACTTTCTCAGTGGGGACTCGCCAAATGCCCTATCTTGTTCTGTTTGGCAATTTACCTTGATTCTTTCTACAATTTCCTGTCTTTTCCTCTCTTTGGTTCATTAATAGCCTCAATTTTGGACAAAAGCACATAGAACTTAAGTGGTCGCTCGAAACTCGTTTTGCATTGGATGAAAGGGCTGATTAAATCCAGATTGTAAAGTCAATTTTCCAGACTGCATGTATAGAAAGTTTAAATATTTCCTTTTTCTTTGCAAGGAAGAATAACACACACACACACATATATGTTGTATTATTTTCACCTTTTACTTTAGAGTAAGAACCATTTGTGATCTAAAGCAATGAATTAGAAAGGAAGACACTTTCGAGATCGGCAAAATCATTATTCTAATTGATTTTGATGGCATTCGAAAGAAAGTTGTTTGCTTTACTGTGAATCTTGAGAACATGTTTGGTGAGAACCACCTAAAGGAAGCCCACTTTGCTGGAATTGCAAGCTTGGTAGATTTTTCATGATTTTGGCTACGATATGAGAAGTGTAATGATGCTGTCTACAAAAGGGCTATGCACCTATCATTCCCTTAAATCCATGAGACTAACCTTTGTTTCTTTGTCGACAGTGACCACAAATCAAGTGATCAACAACAAAATTAGACGAACTTTCGAAATTTATGCATGTTAAGTTGTTAGCCTTGCAAATCTAGTTTCCATTCTAAAAAGCCCCCTCAGCTTTCTCCGAAGTGGGTAGAAGGAACATCAATACCTGTCCTAAGATTAAGATTTGGGCCATAAGATGTAGATGGCAGACACTTACATCTTGCTTTGAAGGAAATGACTAGTGCACTGTCAAATCAATTACCATATGCATGCATTACAGCCACAACCCAAACTGCTTAAAATGATTCCATTCTTGTAATTTGTTCGTGAAACTAGATGAGATAGATGATGTGAGACGTGATAGCTAGTAACATAAACAGTTTTTCTTGAATGACAAACTTCATGCAAATATAGTGATCTTCCCTGCGAAATTGGATTTTTGTGGTTCAGAGGCTCGGGAAAGCTTAAGAACTCAAATTCGTGCACTTGATAAGTTACTCTTACTTTAGCTTGAAGATCTCTATGCTATTCGATAGGCTTTGAATGGTGGGGACAGGAAAACCTGCATGAGTGCAACTTTGACCTCCCCAAGCACTAGGAAAAGAAGAAACCTGTTCTGCCTATAGAAGGTTTTTTCGCCAAATAGGATATGCTCTTTTTCAATGGAATGTACATTTTAATCCATCAGAAAGGACATGGGTCCCAAATCCAAGTCCAATGGCTAGAAAATTTTATGATTTGGTCCCTCCATGATCAGGAATAATATGTTGCAAAGATGGTGCAGTTGGCCATATGGTCCAATTTGTCCACTGCCAGGTTTGTGGAGGCATTAGCGGCTTTAGTACTAATTAACCAATCTGCTTTAGAATTTCTTAGTTATCAAGAACACATTACGGATCAAGATTTTCTGTCGGTGGGAAATCATCGAAGGCATCATCTGGAATTCGGAGCCTCTTGTAATCATCGGCAAAGAAAGAAATGTGGAATTAAAGTTTGTATCTACTTTCTTCAGGGCCATGGCAGGAAACCTCACCAGAAAATTCGGAATTATTATTCTGACAACCATAACGAAGACTTGAGGCCTTTTGCAAAGTGATGAAGTGCGAGAATATTATCTAGACTTCATAATTAACGTTGAAGACAAATATAATTGAAGACTTGAGAGTTTTATAAAATGTAATTTCAGGAGAACAAATCTTCTTCTCTGATCACTCTCTTGAATCATCATCCCTTTTGGAAGTGGGTTCATGATCAATACCAGCCTTTTTTCCCACAATTTTGCAATGACTTGAAATATTACCACAAGAATCTTTACCCTCATGTGAAAAATTCTTTATATGAAAATCTTAACCATAGTTTAGGCGAGTTTGTGATCTACCTCAAAGGTTAGGAGAAAGCGAAAATTTAGGTTGGTGTCTGATTAGCATAAGATCAGATAATACCCTGCTGACCTACGTTCAATTATCTTCAGTGCTTCGAGCTAGACGCACGAGATTACTTGTTTTTGGAGAGACACCCATGTCTAATATCTCTCAAAGATTTGAAGCTTAAAAGATATCAAAATTAGAACTGAATCCGAAAGGATCCAACATCCTTGTTCAAGTCTAAACCTTTTCCCCATCTCTTGTGAGTCAATTTTACTTACGGCCAGTTCGGATTCAGATTTCCTGGTAAATTGAATTTGCAGGTAAAAGCTGAAGGTAACAAATTCTTGCGACGTTCATTTATGGGCCTTAATCGACCAAAAACTTCAGACCCGGTACCCGTGCACCGACTATGAAACAGGAGGGGACCAAAATTCCATTTTTGCAGCTCATCAATAACTATGTGCTGAAAAGGTAAAATCTGTGTGCATACATTAGCTCTACGACCTACAATAAAGTTCGACTGTGAAAAATACACGAAGCAGTTCAGCTTCTCTAATAAACAGCATTACAGGAAAAAGGA
>Ga0325403_1002737_pt1 | contig 15744 bp, 10 predicted proteins | sample PopdelMetagenome_19_FD_205665 | JGI IMG/M metagenome (GOLD analysis project Ga0325403, IMG submission 205665) | Populus deltoides microbial communities from Bellville, Georgia, United States - Xylem-PdKOR-R4 | ecosystem: Host-associated > Plants > Phyllosphere > Stem > Wood/Secondary xylem...
AGAAGAGAGCCAAGAAGGCTGAGGTAACAGCCAAGGTACAAAAGAGCAGCAAAGGTAGCGTGCCAAAGGGCGCTGCACCAAAGGGCCCCAAGCTTGGCGGGGGTGGAGGAAAGCGGTGAAATCCTTCTTTCTTTGTTGTCCTGTTGACTCGTTAAAGAATTTTGTATTGGAGATTTTTACATGGATCAAGGTCAATTGTTGCCATTATGTTCTTTAAGAGTTAACCTACTCTTTTCTCTTTCAGCGTTAATTAGCCATGGTTTGATTGGAGGAAGTTGAATTTTATTATTATGGATTGCACGCACTGCCATTGCTTGGGGATTGTTGTGTGTTCAGAGGTTCTTTTGCCGAACTGTAGCTCCTATATCATGATAAGAATCGAAAACATGGCTTAATACGAAATTCTCGTTCTACCTTGCTTATGGTACGAGATTTGTGCAACAGCGGATGAAGCGTAAATGTTTCACTCTAAAAGACAATTTAACAGTCATAGAAAGTCTATTTAACCTTAAGAACAAAATAAGGCATTAATTCACCCTTGAAATTAAAATAACATAATTTAAAAGAGCACGTAGATTAAAATAGTTAAACTTGAAATGTCAATTTCACAAGATACGACCTCATGGAGATAGGAAGAGGAAATGGTTACCGTCAAATCCTACTTTTGATCCCTCCAAGCTTCCACACTTTGGTCTTCCTTTTCTTTCCCTTCTTATTTTTGCTCCTTTTCCTCCTCCTCAATTCAACTGCTGAAGGAACCATTAAAGGCAGAATTCTTGATTCTCCAGCTCAAAAGAAAAGAAAAGAAAAAATTAAAAAGAAAGAAAGAAAGGGTGAGCAGCATTGATAGATCATTCCAAAATGATCACCAGCTGGTTGGCATGACTTTGCCTGGCTAATTTTGCTTAGCTAGGTTGTGAATATTCCATCTCTACCATATTGGTGAAGCAGAGTTTGCTTGCTGCAAGCCAGAATATGAAAAAGAAAAATGGAATACACACACAAGACTAGCTAAAGAAATTTAAAGAAGCAGCTCTTTTTTTATTCTCTCGTTTTTTAGGGGGGAAGGAGTGCGATTCTTTTAACAAGCACGTTGTGCGAATAATGATACTATAGTATTATAGTTTATGCCCACAATTAATTAAATGTGTTTGGTATTGGTGCTTCGTATTTTTTTAAAAATACATTTTACTTGAATAATGGATTGAAATAGGTTTTATAGCCATGTTCAGTATTCTCCCCTTTTAAATTTTCAGACATAGATTAAACACGAAGGGCTCCATGTCTTTGTCTTGAAGATATGTTATATATTATTGGGGTGAAATTGATTCTCCATGAAGGATCCAGCTCTAAGCTTATTCGTGGAAGCAAACCCGCGTCTTCAAGCATTTAAAACAGGAAGTGCTTTCCAAGAAGAAACAGAAAGTGAAATACCGCGTCGAATCAATCAGCCTCCATCCACTGCTTCCACGACCATTCTTTTGACATCCATCCACTCAATGGAATCTTGACACGTCACTATCAAGAGGAATTTCTTTGCTTCTACAGAAAAATTCGATCCATGAATTTCACTTTTACGTAGAAAAAAAAGGAATACAATTTTTTCGTTTTGATTATAGAGGAAACGCTTAAACTTGGGATTTCTTGAGGAAGGGAAAAAATTCAAATATTAGTTGAGCTATAAAAATATATTCCACTTCAATGCAACAATATAGAAAAGAAAAGGAAAAATAGAAATTAGCAATAGGCAACTTGTCAAGAGAGTGGTGGATTGCCCAGCAACAGAAGCATAGTAGTGTTTGTACAAGATCAAATGAAAAATGTCCATCGGAGGTTACCTTGCTCACTCTGGCAGTTAGAAACCTGAAAACTCCTCACCCACTTTCTTTCTTTCTCCATTAAAATCCATTGAATTCACCAATTCCACCACCATACCATTTCTACGTACGGAGATAAAGGAAAACAAGAAACCAAAGTACAGTTCCTTTTAAAGAAAGAGACACATGCAAGAACATCATCAAGAAACGTCAAACATGTCAAGAGAAGACATAGAAAGAGGAGGAGGAGTTAAGAGCAGAGGCAACAGCAGCAGCAACAACAACAACAACAGCAACAGCAACGGTTACTTATCAACTCCAACATATCTGATAGAAGATGCAGAAGCTCATTACTGGACATCATGGCTTGTACCTATGTTTGTGGTGGCACATGTTGTTGTCTTCATTGTTGTGATGTACATCAATAATTGTCCTAAACATTTACATACAAGATTTGAAGGGAAGTGCGTTGCAAGGTTTCTTGGGAGGTTTTCTTTTGAGCCTTTGAAAGATAATCCTCTCTTTGGTCCCTCTTCTGCTACGTAAGTAATTTCTCTTATTCTTTGCTTTACCTTTTACTCTTTGTATCATTTTTCTTGTTCTTGTTTTTCTTGTCTCTTTTCTGTTTTATGGAGGGTTTAAAACTTCTTCATGACTTAGCTTTTAGATTCCCGGGTTGATGTTGTTTCAGTAGTTTTTGATTGATAAAGTGAGTTTGAGGAGGAATTTTAATCCTTTTTGATGTGTGTAGAAATGAATTTGGAAATTTGGCATTGCTCTGATGAATTTAGAATGCCTCGTGCGTGGCTTCCATTGGGGGGGGGGGGTGTTTTTGATTGATTAGATGCTTGAAGAGAATTTAGTGTGTTCTGCTTTAGAGACTGATGCCCATATCTCAATTACTGTATTTCATTGCTGTGTTTTTAGGCTGGTCCGTGTCGTCTTTGGAGTCAAATGACATGAATTTTCAGATTATTGGTTTGAGATACTATATATGTTTTTATGATGGATTTAAGGCTTGAGGGGTGGAAATTCTGTGGATATGATGAAATAGATCTTTTACTTTTTCTCTTTTTTTTCTCAAACACTTCTAACCTTGAAAATATGTTTCTAACCAGAAGCATTTGTAAGAAATTAAATGTTTTGGGATTTTTCAGGAACTAAATTAACTTATTGAAAAGTTGGCATCTCTTGGTTCTCATCATTGTCAATAACATTAAGATATGGAAAAGAAGGTAGGAGAAACATAAAGCAATTACTTGAAGCTTTTTTTTTTTTTGTGGAACTTTCAAAGGTTAGAGAGATTGGGAGCTCTTGAGTGGACCAAGGTTGTACACAAGCACCAAGGATGGAGGCTTATCAGTTGTATCTGGTTGCATGCTGGTATTATTCATCTTCTTGCAAACATGCTAAGCCTGGTCTTCATTGGCATTCGTCTCGAGCAGCAATTTGGGTTCGGTAAGTAGTTATCAAAATTTCTTGAGAGGCCAATACTTCTTTGCTATCAACACCAACTGTAAATTTGGTGAAACTTTCAGTTGCTATTTTATTTTTCGTCGGGCTGCTTGAGCTGTATCACAGGGCTGCACATAAAGATTTGTTATGAAATTGATTCTTGTAGTCTTTGTTTATCCATGACGAACAACTAAGCTCTCATGGTACTATATTATTTTCCTCTTTCTGGTAGTACAACTAACCTTAAGGCGATCTGATGCTTTCGTCACAAATTGGCAGTTCGCATCGGAATTGTTTATCTTCTGTCAGGATTTGGAGGTAGTGTGCTTTCCTCTCTATTTATTAGAAACAGCATCTCTGTTGGTGCCTCGGGTGCCCTTTTCGGGCTTCTTGGAGCAATGCTTTCAGAACTAATTACAAACTGGAGCATCTACACCAACAAGGTCAGTGGTGTTTATTCATTGTTTGACATTTTAGTGTTATGCCATTGTTCAAGATTTTCAGTTCCATTTCCTGGTTATCCATTACTGTGTTGCAAGTTGCAACCATAGGAATACAATGGCATTTGTAACGATAAACGTAACTTAGTTGTTTCCGTTCCTATTTCACCTAATTTCTGCTATTTGTTGTTTCCACAGACTGCTGCTCTGTTTACACTTCTGGTCATCACAGCCATTAACCTTGCAATAGGAATTTTGCCACATGTTGATAATTTTGCCCATATCGGTGGGTTTCTGTCAGGGTTCCTCCTAGGCTTTGTTCTGCTGCCCCGTTCACAATATGGTTGGCAAGGGCGTCGGAATCTTCCCTCCGGTGTTGGTTTCAAATCTAAGCTCAAGGCTTACCAATATGCTCTATGGTTGGTTTCTGTGGCGCTGCTGATTGTAGGGTGAGTCACACTGTCCAACACTCCAAAATATCAACTTAAACACACATTGATCTTGGGGCCCAGGAAATTCGTTGATTTATCATCCTCTCCATGTCATTTGAGTGTTCATTTTCATCAAGCTACCATATCATAAGCATAATGGCATAATATTATACAATCCTGACGCGCTCGCCAGTTTGGAAACCCATTTTGATGTCATGAAAAAGGCAAACAGCTGGAACTATTTCACTTAGCAGTAAGCAGCAGATGCTCCTTAACCAACATCATCAGTCATTGAACACCGATGTCTGGTTTGATGATGTGGGGCATGAACACATTAACTTATTGTTCCACATGATAGTACTTGATGGCCACATGAAAACCAGTGACCATTGAGTCTGCCATTGCTTGAAAAGTTTGAAAAATTGATGACCAGATTTTCCGTCCCCACGATCAACAAGTTTTTACTTGATTTGTTCTAATGCTTTAAAAAAAAACGCAGATTCACAGTTGCATTGGTGATGTTGTTCAAGGGAAAAAATGGAAATGATCGTTGCCATTGGTGTCACTACCTCAACTGCGTACCTACTTCCAGATGGAAATGCGATGAAAACAACCTGTAGTGGGGTGGAAGGTCGTGGTTTAATTTGTGGGTTTAAAATTTCAATTTCCGTGCGTATAAATTTGTATATGTATGCTTAGTTTTAGCTTAGAAACTACTTTGATTTGTTGTTTGCCTTTTTTTTTCTTTTTAACGTACAAAAGACTTGCCATTGTAATTGCTTCATTTTCTACCATATATATACATGTACAGTTCTTGTTTCGGGAGAAAAAAATGAGAGCAAATATGGCGTCGCCCGGACTCGAACCGGAGACCTTCAGTGTGTTAGACTGACGTGATAACCAACTACACCACGACACCATCACGGGGAAAATGGTATAATCCATATTATTATTCAAAGTCCAGAATCACAGCAAGCTTCGGTCCTCACCTTGTTCCTTCATACACTCCTGTTCTCGGTCTCACGGTGGCCAGAGGCTCATTCAACAAGTGTGAAAGAGCGCACACCCTCTTCATTTCACACCAACCAAACTGTATCAGCACTATTAATTTCCCACCTCGCACTAAATAACTCTTAACTATTGAACTAATACTAGAGGGTGGTCCAAGTCTATTTTTTTAAAAATGGAGGTCCAAAAAAGAATGACTGGAGTGCTCCTGTTGCTGTTGCTCTCATGGGCTGTGACAGTGGCGGCCGACGTCGATTGCACGACCGTGACAGGTTTCCTCACGGCTTGCTCTACATTCATCACCTATGGCACACCAGACCCACTTCCAGGCTCACCATGTTGTGATTCCATGATGAGCCTCAATGTGATTGCTGAATCTGGAAATGATAGGAGGTCTATCTGTCTATGTTTAATGGGCCTCATCACTACCTATAATCCTAATGCTACAGCAATTGCTACTTTGCCTGGCTTCTGTGGATTAAGCCTTGGCTTCATTCTTGATCCTAATACAGATTGCTCCTCGTAAGCCTTTCTCTAGCCCATCTAGATTCTGTCTCAGTACATAATACATTTGCCATTCTTAGCTGCACAACTATTTTGTATCCCATGGTTGCTTCAGAGCTTGCATTAATTGCCTGTTAATCTCAATCCTGCTTGTCATTTCATGTTATCTAATGCTATGTATTGACATGGAAAGTGCAGTGTTCCTTGAGTTGTTGAGGTCAGTGAAATTATGAGGTTGGTTCCAAAGGAGATGCAGGCTACGGGGGACTGAATAAGAAGCTTGTCTCCAAGTACAGTCACTAAGAAATACAAAATAAGTGACTCTTTCTTTCTAAAATAGCAAGTTTGAGCTTGTATGATGATGAATTGATAATTTACTTTCCCCATTGTGTTTGTTTCTCATTTAAGCACAACCTCGGTTGATAATTAATCTAAAATTTTGTCTAAACTTGATTTAAAATTAAACCAAATAAAAATTAATATAATTAAATTCAGTTGATCCAATTAAGATCTAGTTTGATTTTAATTTTTTTTAAGATGGTATTATTTTAATTTTTTTAAAAAATATTAAAATGATACTATTTTAGATTGATCTAAATTAACCTGTTCAACTTATAACATGATTTTAGTTCGAGTTATGGTTTTTAATAACTTTGTTTCTAGTTTAGGCCAATCATTTTCCTGTGAATTGATGAATTCATAAAATTGAACATATCCATTCATTCACTTAAAGTTGTTTTCTATAGTGCTGAATCAAAGCTAATCCATATCGAAAGACTCCTAGAATTAGATTGTTTAAAAAGGGAGATACGTGATGAATTGGTTGCTACTTTTCATTTCTTTCCACCGAAAGAGATTGGATAACTGCAAAAAAGTCCCAAGATCACACACGAAGTTAATTGGCAACTGGATTGGATTAGACGAGTTAAATCACTATTCTCTCAGGAAATGGTAAAAGCAAATCCAAATTTTAAGAATTGCCTTTTTTTTTTACCTCAAGATTTGATCCCACCTCATGCAATGTCGTTTCATTAATGGACTAGATTGGAGCTATTTGTGTAAGATCTGATTGTTTCTTGTGCGATAAACACTTTAGAGAAGAGTTCTTGAACCTGATTCGAATTAATTTGATAAACTTGTGATTTATAATGTAACTCGAGTTGAGTTTTAATTTAAACTGTTTTGGCATTAACTTGGTTAAACCTCTGAATAACCCAATCGAACTAAGTTAAACTCTGTAATCAATAACTCGAGTTTTTCTTCGACTAGGATCCCTAGCTGGTTTCGATAGCTATACTTGAGAGAGTGTGAATAGCGCAATCCTATATAATACTCATATTATAACATGCTCTTCGTGATTTCTAGGATCCCAAATTTAAGACAAAGTGAGACGAAAGAAGGACAATTGCACCATCACCTGCTGTCGCCGGCCATATTCCCCTCTCTGAACTGTTCTTTCTATGTCACCATCACTACTAAAAAGTTCGCATCATCTAAATTCTTCAAAATAATGATTCCTTTGCATGCTCTGGGAATCCAAGGTTTACATTTGACTGATATGGGCACTAAACAACATATACAAGCTGTTCTTTTTAACTGCGATGCATCAGTGCATTCTTTTCACATTGATGTTCAGACAACCATTGACAGATCAAATGGGACCATCCAATGTTGATAAAACAAGTGAAAGAATCTGGCATCCGTGAATCCACAGTGGGGTAAAGATACAGATTTCGATACTTGTCGGGTTTAAACGTCTTAGCTTTGTGATTGCTATTGGCTAACATACTGCAATTTTTTGGTGTTTATACATATATGTGGGCTATGGTAAGGACAGTCACGGATCTTAACGGACCATACAAATCAGTCACGATTCACTTCATGATTCACTCCTGTGAAGCAAAATCCTCATCCAAATAAAAATGTTGGTCAATCAAACCAAACATTTTTTTTATGGAGGCAGAATTCTAAACCGAAAATGAAAAGGCATGAAGATGATTCTACTTGTTATTTTTCCCTTTTGTTTTCGAATTTTTAGCTTAATTTTGAATTTTATGTTGTGTTTTCTTTTTCTATTTAGGAAATGATCGGTTTTTAACCTATTTAAAGAGTTATTAAATAAAATATAGACAATTATTCAAAAATAAAATACAAATTAGGGTCCTCCCATGAAAACCGTTTTCAGCATCATTTCTATTTCTCGTGCTGTCTTCTTGTGTTTTCATCAGCGTCAGTTCTCTTACATAATGTTTTTGTATGACAGCAAAATTGGATCATGAATTTAGAGACAATAAGAAACGAGAAATATATGGGCATAGCTATCATAACACTTGAACATTGTTGTAATCAAAGAGGTTACAACCACAATTTTGGGATATTACATCAATCCGAAACACTCAAAATGTTAAAGAGTTCAGTTCTGTAAAGACAGGCTGTAAGATCAATGATCAAATAATTACAACTATAGGATGTTGCTGCACACACCGGAAACGGAAGAACAAAAACCGATAAGAAATGGTACGGTTTTCACCTCAAGTCGGAAGTCCCTAGTCTATTCAAGTAGCCAGATGCTACGTAAGCTTTGTTTTGAAGTTCAGTATTTTGAGCCAAACCCCTTTCTGAACGAGTTTCTGAATCAGAATACCCCTGAACAGATCTTCTGCTTGAACCATATTTCTCAAACTCTAGCCTCTGCCTTGGGGCACTTTGTGACCTGACCTTGGCTCGAGATGATTCAGTGTTAGCCATGTAGTTGGGGTAACCCGAGTATCCATTAAAGAAGCCCCACGAGCACTCACTCCTTGTTGGTGTAAAAGGGCCTCCTCTCCGACCACTACTTCCAGGTCTAGATGTTGCAGAGAACATACGAGGGCTATTCTCAGCGGTCCTATAAACTGCTTCATCATTTTCTAGAGGTAATTTAAGAGACTGCAAAATTTCTCCTGAAGGGATGCTCGGCATTGGATTCGGTTCTTTTTTTGATAGTTTTGACATAGAGTCAAAAGTCATAAAGCTCTGATTGTTATGATCTGAAGCCAAAGCATGCTGTGAAGTCTGAAATGTTCTATTACTTTGTTGGGATTTCACATGGGGCTTCCAAGTGTCCACTTCAAGAATCTTGTCACTCTTCTCATCATCAGCATTTCGACTTCTCGGTGGATTGCTGCCATGGTCATTCAAAAAACTTTCTTCCATCCAACGGTCTAGCCAGTTCGAACCCCATTTTACTTTGTCAAAGTCAATGCTCTCCCTAAAGTTTGCATTTGAACCACATCTCTGCATGTATTGAAAAGGAAAAATGCAATCAGAGTTCCATGGTGAATTGCAAAATATTCATGGCACCGGGATAATCATTCAAAATAATCTATGAAAACAATCAAGTGGTACCTTGAGAATCGAGGGCCCATCAAATTTGGTACTAGAAACACGAAACAGGTGATCCTTTGAAGGACTTGCAGGGACCTGAGGAAATGCAGTTAAAGGGTGACTATCACAGAAAAAAAAAGAAGCACCTGTGTCAACAATCATATCAAAGCTTTATATTTTTCTAGTTGAGTCCTATGGATATGGTTTGATCAGTTGGAGAGCAATTCTGTTTTGGCCTGATAAATTCTGCCACTCAAGGAAGTTTCAGTATGCTTAATTACAACTCTCAATTTACAAATGAACTTGGGTTTGGTCAATGACATGCTATTCATGTTAGAGAGTAGGGCATCACTAAGCTGTCCTCATATGCTCATCATGGCCGTCTCTCAATCTGCTTCCGAACAGCATATACCATTCTTACAAAGCCAAATGCTTTTGAAGTTTAGCAACAAGCAGGAAGTAAGCACTTTCAAATTTCACCATGCCTCATGCTTGCATTCTTTGCTTTCACATGCACCTTCTGTCTTACTTGAATAAACAAAGGATAAACTATATTTTACAAGAAAGTTGGCACAAACGGGCGTGATCCTTCAAAAATGATGTGTATTGAGAATTCTGCAGGACCATGGTAAGAATTTGAAGTTCTGTATTCAATCACATTTACATCTCTCTCTATCTGTTATTTATTTATTTTTAGTAATTTCTTTTGTTTATTTATTTTTCTAGTAATTTCAAAGTGACAGGAAAAACCATTTAAATAAACAGAAAAGAAAGTATACTTACAGCATAACGAGAATGAGAGGACTTGCCAGTTGTGTGCGATGAGTCCGACACATAACTGCGACTAGCACGGGCTCGAGCCTGCAGTCTCACTAATGTCTGCATACGCCTAAGCATGTCTGCTGTTTGCTTTCTCACAATGTGGCCTCTCACTAAGGCTTGAAGCTTCACCAAAGCTTTTAGTGCCCTTAGTGCTCTCCTTGCCTTCATTATCACCCAAAGAAAAAAACAAAAGATCAGCTAACTATTCTCACCATGAACAATCATGCCTAAATCACAACCAAATCTAACACGAAAACACACACACACACACATACATAAATGCTATATTATGGAATTATTTAAGCTCTTAATGATCAAGTTCTATTGGCACCAAATTCCAGGAATTTTAAATGAAATGGATCAGAATAAGCATGGTATTTAAGAATATGAATGTATGAAATTCTTAAAGAAGAGTTGTGGGCTTAATCATTATCTCAACACTCATCAATTTATTTATTTTTTTTTGAAAAGAAAGGAAAACATGATGGAGAAAAAAGTTTCAACTGGTGTGGGAAAAGACTTGAACTTTCAGCCAAAATGACTGTAAAGCTGTGTCCTTGGGCAGGTGAAATTGGAAAATTATTACATACCTAGATTAGATAGCGTAATAGAATAGACAAAATAATGAGGACAAAAAGAACATGTTTCACTACATCTTTTTTTTTTTGTTACAGATTTCACTATATCTAAATACAAAAATTCACTCTGATATATATTTATTTTATGTTTTTATTTTTTTAATTAAATATTTTTTTATGTTCTTTTAAACAGAACACAATTTTTGAGGTGTAATAGTGTGAACTTCGATTAGAAAGTTTAACTGTCACATAATTTTTTTTATCAATCAAAGAACTAAAGTATCAAGTTTGACAAACATAATAAAAGCTAAAAGGCTACATTCTTAAAAAAAAGACAACTTGCAAAGTAACACGCCAAGCTCTAGAATCCAAAAATGAAGAAAAACTTCAAATTCAAGCTACAATATTAGAATGTTTGCCCTAAGCTGACACTATAAACCCTACCCAGTTGAGTGCTAATCACTCCTTCAATTAAGGAATAACCAGCTGATCATTTGACAACGAAAACTTGGCAGGAACCTCACACTTGCACATCTCATTAATGGACCACCCTAATTCCATGCACAGATGGTCCATTTCTTTGTATTCCAAAACACATTTTGATGAACACAAAACTGCAGTTATCATGAAACTATTTCCCAAACTAATAGCTGCATTATTTCAACAATCATTTAAAAAATTGCTGGGCTAAATCAGCAAAAAGAAAGGTTTTATAGGGTAAATTAATGGTATCCATAATAATAAAAAGAAAATTGGAAAGTAGTTTAAAACAGCAATTCGTAGCTGTTGGCATAATTCCGTGGGCTCCGTGTACACTACTGTAGAATCATGAAAAGCAGACAGTGAACCCCATAAGGCCATAACAACTAGCACCAACCATACACGAAAAATCACTCCAAATGGAAGTCAAATACTCTATGAACTAATAAATACTTCTCAAAACAAACAATTTTTTTCTTAATTTTAATGATTAGGGGCATCTTAGATTAATTAATTATCTTAAAGAAAACAAATAAAATAAATTCACAAGCTCAGACAAGAGACTGGGGCTGGACTAGTGATGAAAGCATATCTCATGAAGTCACAAAGATGGCACAAACACATGTGAGGACATGAGACACGTGCAAGGGAAGAATTTCAAAAAAAAATAAAAAATAAAGAGAGAATCAACTCTTTTTGAACTATAGTCTAAAAGTTTGATGGTGATATTACTTGAGGGAGAGATCCAACAGGCAAATACATTAGTGTGGGTTACAATTCTTGGCCATGAAGGAACTTTTTTTTTGCTTCGGCTTTGGCCCACTCCGAGGAAAGATAGCCTTTGCATTGTTTTGGGAAAGGAATAGTTGTTATCAACTAATAAAACCAAGTGATAAAAGGAGTTCAATTTGGCTAATAATAATTAAGAAAAAAATAATCAGAACTAGGAAATTAAATTAATTAATTTTTCTAGATGGGATTGCATTTATTTCTTAATTGTTGAATCTCCCATTTGAAAAGTTAAAAAAATAAATATGACTCTTGGAAACCTTCATGCATCTAACAATCCAAGTTCCAAGCCAATCCTAAAATGATTCAAGATTAATTGTTTTGGAAAAAATCAAGAAAATTAATTAATTCTCCATGCATCCCCAAATAATTCCAATTCCCAAGTACCGAATTTCATAATTCAAAATATTTCTTCCCCCCCCTATATTTCCTCATCAACCAAGAGAGTAAGGCAAAAAGAAAAAAGAAAAAAGAAACTCTGCAGTAAATGACTAAAAGACCAAATCACACAAAGAAACAAACGCAATGGCCTCATATTGAAAGGGTGTTTATGGAAGAAAAATATCACGATCATTGCGAGAAATAAAAATAAAATAGGACACTTAATTACCAAATAACCACGAAAGGCAGATTGAATTTTAACAGCCGACACTTCCTCCACAAACCGCCGGTGACTGCCACCAACATTACCACCACCTCTCCCACCAGGACCGCCACTAGTCAATCTAACAACCTCAGCAGCCGCTTGAGCAGCAGCAAGTGCAGCTTCAGCAACAGCAGCAGTAGCAGCTGCCACAGCTATTGCATGCTTATTAGCATCCAAATTGCTAGCATCAAAATGAGTAGTTGACACCGAATCTTGATCGACCTTGTTGGACTGTGACAAAGAGGGTGTTGTTTTTGAAGATCTAGACTTCTTCCTGTGGCCAAAAAGTCTCCGGAAAAACCCCATCTTTCATAGTTCAAAAAAGATGGGTTCTTTGAGGGAGTTTCTGGTTAAAGAAAGCATTTTTAAGTCAAGAAAGAGAGCTGAGTCACTTCTGAAAGTGTCGTGTGTTTTTGTAATGTAAGAACATGGAAGAGGCTTTTAGATTTTCTTTAGGACAGGAAAGTGAAGAGAGATTGGATTGTGTGTGTTGTGTAAGAGAAGGTGAAGGTAGACGCAAGTGAGTGGCGTTTGTAGGGTACGTGCTGAGGGTAGGGTGGAATGTCTAGGGTACTAGGGTAGGCTATTTATGGGCCAATGATGGGTATGGGGTGCCTTGCTTTGATTATCAAGTTTTAATGGAGGGTAGTGAAGTTTTCAAATTTGGGGTGATGATTACTCTCGACGATTTAGTTAATTTTGGTTAGCTATGATTTTATTGGCAGTTGATAGTCATTACAAATGAAAATATCGTTTGAAAATATTTTTAAAGTGTTTTTATTTAAAAACTATCATACTAATATTTTTTATATGATTTTAATATTTAATGCTAAATTTAAAAAGAAATATTTAGAAAATATCAATTTAAATTTTTTTAGATAAAAAATATTAAGAAAAACACTTTAATTATTAAAAAAACTAAAACACCTTCAAAAAATACTCAACCCATTCTTACTATTTAATAGGAAAATTTAATAATGATTTTATCTCTTCACCCAAAAATTTAAAACATGCTTTCAAGGATATTAAGGTATTTTCTTACGACTCATGATTTGTCATTACAAAAACAAACAGAAATAAATAAGTATTTTTTTCATCTTAATTTCACAATAAAACAATCAAAATATCATTGGAAGCCAAAAAAAATAAACTTTGAATCAAAATATTTTCACAAAGGTTTTTTTTGCTATTATAATTAAAGGTGAGGGGCAATTTGATATTTGTATAAATATAAAAAATAATAAACTATTCAAATAAATACTGAAACTATGAAAAAAAAAACCTTATAAAAAATTAAGTTGGAGACCGAGGGATGTTTTGGGTTTTTCACGGTGGTTTTTTTTTGTAATTAAAAAGTCAGCTCAAGAAAAAATTTGTATTTAGCTAAAAAAACTAAAAAGGTGGACGCGCACGTGGCATACCTGAGGGCATGTGAAAGGTGCCCGTGCTTTTCAAACGACGCGTGTAATGCCTCTTGACATCCAATAATGCAATTATGTCATGTTATTGGAAGTGTTGTTGTCTTCTCTTTCTATTAGTGAGGCAAGTGTCTCAGTTTGTGGTCGTGGTTTGGCATCAGTGAGTTTTTTTTTTCTTTTTCTCTCTCTCCTTCTAAAAAATTATGAGTTGACTCTCTTAGTTATAAAAATTTCAACTTCACTTCTTATGCTTTTGATTTTTAATTTTTTATCTTGACCCTTTAGTAGAATTTTTTTAATGAAGGGTTTTATAACCTTTTTATTTTTTTATCGGGTTATTGAAAACTCATAATCTAGGTCATTGATTTGGCAAATATTCCATATTAAGTCGCTCTCTATTATCAAGGTTATAGGTTTGTCATGACTTTTTTATGTTATTTTTTACCTCATTTAAGCATTTGAACATCTTTTTTTGCAAAAAATAATAATTCGACCCCGCAACAAAGCACGGGTCCAAAGCTAGTATTACTAACATATAAGAAAGATAAAAAAAATAAAAATAAAAACTTGATGAAACTATAAAATAATTGTGAAATTCAAATTCTATTGGGTTATTTGAATTCCACGAGAAAGCAAAAAAAATTAAGGTCTAAAATCCATGCACAGATTTCCTTGTAAAAGTTTTTCTTTATCATATAACTTCCTCTAATTGTGTGTTTACTAACATAATAATAAGATGTTTTTTCAAAAATATTTTTTTATTAAAATGATAATATTATTTTTTTTGAAATTTGTTTTACATGAGCATATATCAAAATCATAAAAAAAAACATCTTAAAAGAATTAATTTGAATTTTTTTTCAAAAAAACACTATTCAAAAAACACTTTAAAAAATATGAAGATAAATTTGAAAACATTTTCATTAGTTAGTTATTATAAAGCATGCTATATTAATTGGGACTAATATTGTTGAGGGAGTATTTTACTTTTTATTCCATAAAATTTACCAATATTGAAAGAGGAAAAGGTTGTTGTTTAGTTGAATGCTTGATGAATAATAATAATAATAAAAAACCAATTTCAGGACAAAGTGATCGATCGTGAACTATTTTGAAATTTGACCTAAAAGATTAAATAAATACAAAAATCAACTTTATTTTCCCTCCCGTGAAACAAAAGACATAACCTTATTTTCCTTTGAATTTTGAATTCATTTGACGGCATGAAGGCAAAAGATGAGTCATGTTCTAATCTATGCAAACTTATTTTAAAACTATATGATCCATGCTTGTTGATGACAGCAATTTCTTTGATTCTCTTTCTAAAAAAAAATATAACTTGTTTAGTACTTAAAGCTTTATAAAAGTACGTAGTTTTCAAAATTATATACGTACGTAGTTCCTATAATCTTAAATACGTTCGTTTAGAACTTAATCATTTATTAAGAAAATGTGTTATTTCTTAATTTGTTTTCTTAGAATTATAAAAAAAAAACGGATAGATAAAATGAGAAACTCAATTAAAAAATATATATTCTTGGTTTTAAAAAATTATAGAGCTAAAGATGATCAATATTGATCAAAAAACGACTATTTAATTATTATAGAGATTAACTAATTAATTTCTAAAAACAATAGAAACTAAGTTTCAATTAACTAAGAGCCATCAAGAAAACTGAGCCATAGAATTAATATATATATATATATATATATATATATATATATATATATATATATATATATAAAAAGAGGCAAAAATGTCTCTTCCATTATGGTATTGGGGTGGTAAGCAATGGGTCCAAGCATTTAAAGGCCAAAAACAAAACTTTTTGGCGCTTAACTGATTTAAGATGGAGGTGGAGTCAATGATGGTTGACTCCAAGATCTTATTTTCTAGTTTCATTGATTAAGAAGATAGTGCTTTCGTAGACATATTTTACTTTGGTGACCTCTCTTCCATGCCATGAAACTGGATCTTCGGACTGTGTTT
>Ga0325403_1002741_pt1 | contig 15735 bp, 6 predicted proteins | sample PopdelMetagenome_19_FD_205665 | JGI IMG/M metagenome (GOLD analysis project Ga0325403, IMG submission 205665) | Populus deltoides microbial communities from Bellville, Georgia, United States - Xylem-PdKOR-R4 | ecosystem: Host-associated > Plants > Phyllosphere > Stem > Wood/Secondary xylem...
AAAAAAATTACTTTATAATTAACTCAAATCCAAGTACAGCCGACTATATGCTTGTGACTTAAATCCAAATCATACTTAGCCTATAGTCTCTCATTCCTCTCAAATTTTTGGTGCCCCACGTACCAAATTTTAACTTTTTCAAGTTTCTATTAAACAAGTAGTAAAAAATATTGTAATATTTGAATGTGAGATTGAAGTTTTGAATTTGTACAAACATATCAATCAAAAATTCTTTTAAGATCAATTTTTTATTTATGTTTTATTATTTTGTTGGATAATAATTTTTTAAAATATTATCAAATATGTTCATCACTATATATGTTTTAATAGTAAATTCTAACAAGGAAAAAAACCACTATCTTATGTGTGACATCAAATAAATGCTAGAAATTGTGACCCTAAGGTCTTATTGATGCAAAATCTCATGTTTAAATAAGAGCCACCTGTGGTTAACGATACTAGAATGTTAATGAGATTAGTATATATTGGGTAATTAATACAGTTGAAAGTGTTTTCCTCTAAAAATATTAAATTACTACTTTTTAAATATGTTTTTATAATCAACATTCTTATATAAAAAAAATTAAAAATACAAGAAAAAACATTTGAAAAAGCACTGAAATGTAGGATCAAATAGTGCCTTAAATCAGACTAATTACATCTTAACAAGGAATGTGTTTTATCTTGGGTTGGCCCGAGTTTTTGACCAAATTATATCGAGTCAATTATTCCTTTATTGTTTTATAATCTGGGCCAATTTAGGTTTCGGGTCGGCTAAATTGAAAGTCAACCTGTCAGGTCAATCTGAATTTAATAATTAGACTTATTATAATATTATTAATTTTAAAACTTAATATAAACTAAAATAAAAAAATAATATCTAATTATTTTTTAAAATATATAAATTTAAAAATAATATATACTTAGAGTAAAATATTTCTTGTCTTATCTATCCTAACCAAATACACGAGTCTCAATGGCTATCAAGATTGAATTACAGAAAGGTGTTGCTTACTACTACCAGCTATAACTTTATCATAATATATTTTTCTATCTTATTTTATTTTTTATCTCCACTATTTATATCTAAAACATTTTCTAAATAACTTTACTGTCCTTGTCTGCTGACACCATTCTCAGCTTCCAAAGACTTTTAATTTCATTTTCCTTTGACGGACCATTAATAGCAGGGCACCTTCACACAATCACTTAGCGCACAGAGTCCGCAGCTTTTTCATTCGCGGCCAAGAAAATCTATGTAGATTCTCAACGCAAACAAATAATGAGGCAGGCAGTGCTAGAGAAAAAGGATAGAATATATATAGAGGACATCAGAGTAGCTGGTCTTCATTGTTTCCTAGTTTCGTTCATTATTTAACTTAATATAGTTAGCTAGCTACCAATGGAACGTTATGAGATTTTGAAAGATATTGGGTCAGGGAACTTTGGTTTTGCTAAGCTAGTTAGAGAGATAAAGACCGGTGAACTCTATGCTGTAAAGCATATTGAAAGAGGCCAAAAGGTGATCTATGTTTAGCTTCATGATTTCTCTCTGAATTTTTCCATGTTTCCATTTTTTAGGTGGGGTTGGTGGTGGAATTTCATAAAGATGTGTTAAATGTTTGTTGAAGATAAGATTTTGCGTAGTAGATGCTGTGCCTGTGTATTTTATTCTTATGGTCTTGTATGGGCTGTGCTAGTTTCTTCATATATTAATCTAGGCTGGGGGACCCTTTTTTTATGAAGTTTCTTTCAACTTGGTGTTCTATTTTATCTGATGGTAGTGATTCTGGAGTGTTGTTTGGTTTCTGCAGATTGATGAGCATGTTCAGAGAGAGATTATGAACCACAGATCGTTGAAGCATCCCGACATAATTAGATTCAAAGAGGTATGCGAAGTGCATGTATTTTCTTCTTATTAGATTATAAAAAGTAAAAGAATTTTGTTTGACTAGGTCCTTCAACTCAAAGTAAAGATCGATTTAGTATTTCTCTCAACTCTCAGATAATTTTGAAAGAATATGAATTGATATGGAAGTTTCAGTTATAATCTATGCAATTTCTTTCATTCAAAATGGAGGCTTTGATATATAAAATATGCACCTAGACACGTACTTTTCATGTCAATAGGACACTAATTCTTGATGCCAAGAATTATAAGAACTTGAAAATTTTGAATCTTGAAAAGGATTTTGAAGTCCAAACGCCAATTTACATTTAGATACCAAAATTCGAAACCAAGAGCCTTGCCTCCGCTCTTCAACGTGCCTTTGCATTCTGCAAGTTTCAGGACAGGTGAATTCGTTGTGCAGGTTCTGCTAACACCGACTCATTTAGCCATAGTCATGGAATATGCAGCTGGTGGTGAACTTTTTGAGAGAATATGCACTAATGGTAGATTCAGTGAGGATGAGGCAAGGATAGCACAGAACATAACATTTTTCAGATTTTGATGTCTTGTTTATGTGGGAGTTTAATCATTTAATTTTTGGTTCCTTTAAATATTATCAGGCAAGATTTTTCTTTCAACAACTCATATCAGGAGTCAGTCACTGCCATTCTATGGTACTAATTCCTATCAATCTTCATTATCGATTAGTATAGACACAGTCCATGCTTATTTTGACTCTGCCTATTACTCTTCAATAACTAATCAATCACTCTCTTTTGCTGTAGCAAATTTGCCATAGAGATCTTAAGTTGGAAAACACCCTCTTAGATGGAAGCTCAGCGCCGCGTCTTAAGATATGCGACTTTGGCTATTCCAAGGCAATGAACTTACTGATTTGCCTTACATAGAAGACATTTGATTGTAACCCAGATAATCAATGTTTTACCCCCACTTTGTGCAGTCTTCTGTGCTGCATTCCCAACCCAAGTCTACTGTGGGAGCACCGGCCTATATTGCTCCAGAAGTCTTATCAAGAAAGGAGTACGATGGGAAGGTATTTAAGACCATTTCAATCTTGTTTTTGCTCATCTCTTTTTGGACCACTTTGGTCACCTAAACCCCAGCATTACTATTTGACTCTTCGAATTATAGATTGCAGATGTTTGGTCTTGTGGGGTTACCTTGTATGTGATGCTGGTTGGCGCTTATCCATTTGAAGATCCTGAAGATCCAAGAAACTTCAAAAAAACAATTCACGTTAGTTAACAGCTTTAACATTAAATGACCCCTTGCAATCATGATTTGATGTGTTAGTAAGAATAGACTGTTTGACCAACGACAGAGGATTCTTAGTGTCCACTACTCAATTCCAGACTACGTTCGAGTTTCCAAGGAATGCAAGCATCTTCTGTCTCTGATTTTTGTAGCAAATCCTGAAAAGGTAACAGAGAGAACTTTCATTTGCTGGTCAGCGCTCTATTACATAGTACTTACTGTAGTTTTTTTTTTTTTTTTTTTTGGGGGGGGGGGGGTGTTTCCTTTGGTCTTAAATTTTGCAGAGAATTACTATCCCAGAAATCAAAGGGCACCCTTGGTTTCTGAAGAACTTGCCTGTAGAGTTAACTGAAGAGGAGGATGGCAGCTTACAAATTGACGATGCAAAAGAGGAATCACAACGTATTGAAGAGATATTAGCTATGATTCAAGAGGCTAGGAAACCTGCAGAGGGGCACAGAATAGGCGGACAAGTTTTTGGTGGGAGCATGGATCCTGATGATATAGATGCTGACGCTGACATAGATGATATAGAGACAAGTGGTGATTTTGTCTGTGCTTTGTGAAATGCCAGCTTTAAAATCACGCATAGCTTTGCTTTACTATCCTGATATTACTGAGAAGGAAGTTGAGGATAAGGGCTTTTTTTCCTTTGCTATGGGAATCAAACGATCTGTACAATGGGGTGGCTGTTTAACACCCTAGGTCTGATTTTTTTCCTTTCGTTTTCCTAAAATTAAAAGTGTTATAATTTTACTTTGAACATGCACGATAAAGTTAAAATTGTTTTTTTAAATATTTTTTATTTAAAAATATATTAAAATAATATTTTTTATTTAAAAATATTATTAACATTAACCTATTAAAATTATCTAAAAAAATTAAAAACAATTGGGCCAAAAAAACAAATATTATCTTACTATTGCCATCCATGTTGTATTATGTTTTGATCATTGAGTAGTCTTGTGTCGTGCCATCAGTTAAAAGATATTATTGGTAAAAATAGTAGTATTTAAAATTGACTTATCATGTTTTTAGCTAATTTAATTCTTACAAACAGAAAATAAATTTTTTTTTTATAATAAACTATTATATTTCTTATTGAAAGCATTGATAGCTTATTTTTATCCAAATTGAATGAACAAGTTGTCTTATAAGAATTTTTATATTTTCAAACTTTAAAGCTGAGAAATATATCCTTTCTATTTCTGTTATCAATGTCTCTTTTTTATTTAAAAAAAAAAAACTGAAATAGTAACCAAACTACCATGTAGGATTCATATTTTGTTATATTATTAAGTAAAGCCCAACAATATATCAAGCCCTACAGCCCAAAGTAAGCAATACCCAAAACTAAATTCCACGTGTCTTCATCTAAACCGAACTACACATTTAACCAATTGATTTAAGCCACACGCAAGACCCCCTCTCCATATAAAAACAAAAGACAAAACCCTAATGCGCCACAACACAGAGAAACCCTAATAGAGCAGGAAGAGACACTCTCTCCTTAACACAACCTGTGTGCCGTGTAGTGAGAGACTCCATTCAAAATGAAGGTTCAATTTTTAATCTCTTTTACTGTCTTTCTTTCTTTAGCAAAACCTTTATTTGTTTTCTGACTTGTTGTTTTCATTGTTTTTTGTTTTTTGTTTTTTTTTTTATATGGGCAGTTTAACATTGCAAATCCAACTACTGGGTGCCAGAAGAAGCTTGAAATCGATGATGACCAGAAATTGTATGGTTCTCTCATTTTAGCATTTCATTGGTTTTGCTGTCTTGTGTAGATAGGTGTGTGTTTTGAGATTTTGGAATTTTAAGTGATTTGTGAGCTCAAGTCACCGAAATTGAGCTTGTTAGATATGATGCTGGTATTTGTATGGGAAAGTTTGATTCCTTTTTTTTTTTTTTCTCTTCTTAATTTTAAATGGGCACATCGGTATATCTTAATTGTGTGTTTGCATTTTAGGTCATCATGGAACTAAAAAGTAGTGTTGATTTTCATGAGGTGCATAATAGGAACTTAACGTATGAAATTTTTGGGTTTTATGATTCTCCATTTGGGGTCAGATCTCATAGGTTTGCGTAGATTTCTTTTTAGGGGAAAACTGCGGTTTAGTTTAGCATAATGCATCCTGAAATACGATGAATATAGTGTAATCCAAAATGTATCTTAGTGTCGATATGTAGTTTCTAGACCTTGAGGATAAATATATGCACTGGAACTGTAAGTTTAGTCTATTTTTCATCCTTCTAATTCCAATTCCACGAAAAATACTAAACAATTATTTAGCAGTTCTGACCACTAATGTGGTTTTGTTCTTACAATTTAGCCATTTTCACAAAGTATTAGAAGTCCTACTTGGTGTGTCTGTGCATAAGTATCCCCCGGCAATTATCAATTCACTTTCTTCATCTTAGTGGATTTATGGGAAAACTTTCCTCTTAGTTTTTAATCTTTTATTATTTTTATGGCAGGCGGGCATTCTTTGACAAGAGGATCTCACAAGAAGTCAGTGGAGATGCACTGGGTGAGGTATGCTTTTGCCAGGAGTTGACTGGCTGAGCTAGTGTTTCTAAGTTATGTTGTATTTTTTATTATCTTATGTCAACACATCTGGTTGTATTATACAGGAATTCAAAGGTTATGTATTTAAGATTATGGGAGGGTGTGACAAGCAGGGTTTCCCAATGAAGCAAGGAGTTCTAACTCCAGGCCGTGTTCGTCTTTTGCTGTACAGAGGTTTGTGGATTTGTACCTTGGCTTTTGTTTCTAAGCGTGTGGTATTTGTTTTTTTGCAGGATTTAGCTAATTCATATAAAATGCTCATTAACAGGTACCCCTTGCTTCCGTGGATATGGCAGGAGAAATGGAGAGCGCAGAAGGAAGTCTGTTCGGGGATGCATTGTTAGTCAAGATCTCTCAGTTTTGAACTTGGTCATCGTGAAGAAGGGTGAGAATGATCTTCCTGGCCTGACAGATGTTGAGAAGCCAAGGATGAGAGGTCCAAAGAGGGCATCAAAGATCAGGAAACTGTTTAACCTCTCTAAGGAGGATGATGTTCGGAAGTATGTTAACACATACCGCCGGACATTTACAAACAAATCTGGTCAGTTGCTGTCTCATTATTCCTTTATTTATTATTTTATTTGAATTTGACAAGGACTCGGAAAGTTAATTACTAGATCATGATCTGGTAAAGTTAAGCATTACCTTAACAAAAATAACAAGGCACCTTTTTTTCTGGATCTTCAGGCAAGAAGGTTAGCAAAGCTCCCAAAATTCAAAGGTTGGTTACTCCCCTTACTTTGCAAAGGAAGCGTGCAAGAATATCTGACAAGAAGAAGAGAATCTCAAAGGCTAAGGCTGAGGCAGCAGAGTACCAGAAGCTTCTCGCCACCAGGCTGAAGGAGCAGCGTGAGCGCCGCAGTGAGAGCTTGGCAAAGAAGAGATCTAGACTATCTGTTGCCTCAAAGCCCTCAGTTGTGGCTTAAGTGTTTTGTAACTTGGTCCATGAGTAATGTCAGTGCTGAATTTCTTCAATAGCTCAAGGTAATTTTGGTTGTTATTTGGATTGTTGGGGTTAATTTTTAGATATTCAATGATTTCAAGCATCTGAGTTTTTTGGTTTTGCTTCCATTATGTTGTGGAATGTGTAACTGTCTTCTTTCAGATATTTTTGGCTTGCCAAGTCAATTCTGGATTCATGGTGTGTACTTGGATGCTTGAATCCTCAAATTTACGAGGTCTCCATGGTCATGAAGCTATCTCATCTGAATGTTAAATTGTTTTTGGGTTTCTCTTTAGATCACATCCGTCAGTTTGTCCTTGAAATAAAACAAATCAATTTGATTGTCCGGGGTTTCTATGGGTTACCTTGGAAAAACACATCATGCTGCTAGATTTTGATTTATACTTATTTTTTGATTTTTCAAATTTGATTTTTAATTATTATTAATGAATTTTTTATCATTTTTTCCACAAATACTTTTTAATATATTTAATTAGATGATCATATAAACTTTTTTATTATACTTAGAATTTTGTATATTAAAAAATAGATTGGAAAAACCTATATAATTATTTTTTTTTGGGGAAAAAAAAAACTAACCCGCAGCGAAACTGGGGCTTGGGTGAAATAACGAGTCAGATGGAAAATGTGAGGGATTTTAATAGGTTCGGGATAATTTTTATAAATTAATGGAATAATTACAAAAAACATATGTAGTTTAACTGCGTTTTTATTTTCCCATTGTATTTTAAAAAACTACTTGGCTTTCTAAAGTTTAAAGTGTTCATTATAATTTACGTCCTGAAGCTTGAGTTTCAAAAAAATCAATAAAAAACATCCAATTATTTTCTGGATTAACTTGTAATTAAAAAACCCTAGCCACCATCCACTTGACCCAAACTTGGATCTCCAATAACAAAGAAAATTCTGACCACCAGTTATATGAAACCAATCTTGATTTCTATTTTTCCTTTCCGTGTTTGTCAAGAATCAATGCTCGTTTTGTTTAAATATCCTAAACAAATCTTAGATTAAAGCTTGCAGAGAACCCTAATTTATTAAAACAAGGTTTTGGACACAAGCTTACGGGAGAAACAACTCACGATGGGTATGCAGGTTTTGATGAGATTGAAGTGAAAATAAAAAACAGAGAGAAGAAGAAGAAGAAGAAGCAGAAGAAGAAATTAGTACACGTGGGAATCGGGATGCCACGTGGGTTCAGTCCATTAAGATTATCATTGCCTTGGTACTTGTAACTGTAAAGCACACGCAACTGGCGGTTCGCGGGGAATCCAAAAACATTGATTTCGAAATGTCTTGCTATCTTCTCCTTGGTACATCGGCGAAGCCAGCACTGTGACAGCTACAAAAGTTGGATGTATGTGCAGGTTTTGCAATGGAGATGAGGGCAAGGGAGAGTTGGGATTTCTAGGTGTGGATGTACAGGGGAGATTGATATCGCTTAAGGGATAAATATGTCTGGTTAGAAATAATTTTTTATTAAAATTAAAATTTTCTTTTAAAATTGAGTTGAAATTTTGGTTTAACTTTAAATGCATTTTTTTTTGTTTAAAAAGGTTGTTTTAAATTATTTTTACAAATATATTTTCATCTTAAAATAAATTTAATTTGTTTTTATTATAAGCTATTTTTGAAAAAATTTTAAATTGTAAATCAAAGTAAAAAGTTAAAATTCATGTTAAATAAAATCTTACCTTCTTTATTTCTTATATTAACAACCTACGTTATTTTAACCATACTTTTTTTCTTTAACCACCACCACACCGCACCACAGGTATAGTCATAATCCACTTTTTAAGTTAATTAAAAAAAATTAAAAGAGTTCAATCTTTCACTTCATTGTATATCAAAACATAAATTACCTGGATCAAACAGTAGAATTGATCTCCTCGTATTTTTAGTATATTAAAATGATTTAATTGCCTTAAAAGCAAAAAAAGTATTAAATTAGTGTCTAAGTATTTTTTTCTATCATTTTACTTTTTTAAACATAGTAAAATAATTAATTACACTTAAAATTATAAATTACTAAACTAGTGCTAAGGGGATTATTTATTTTTTTATCCTAATTTTTTATCATAACCAAGTTGATTGAAGAGTAATTTATTAATTTAATAAATATAAATATTATTTAAGAACATGTCAGCACGTCGGTTTTGGTTGAGCCATTTGGGAGGCATGTGAGAGGGCTTTTGATGGCCAAATAGTGGCTTTCAAAGTGGCATTCAAGCCGTCTGATGACACCTCCAATCATGGGTAGCACATGTGGTAAAAGGATATTTGGTTTGACATCAATAATTTGTTTTTCTTTCCTTTCTCTTTCCTTGTTGATTTTTGCGTTTTACCATCCAAATTCTCAAAACAACCCTATGTAAAGCCTTCTAATTTATTAAGACAAGAGAGAACCATGCTTTTGAAGTTGTGTTTTAATTATACAAGCAAATTATAAAAACAACTTTAGTCTTATTTAAATTAGTTAGGTTATTGTTTTGTTTATCTTTTAGTTATTATTAGATATTTTAAAGATATTAAAGCCTTTATTTAAATTTAGGTTCATTAGATTATTATCATTTGTTAGGTTTATCCATATTCACTAGGGATATCATATTAGATTTATGATTCTATTATAAATACTCTTTTATAGAGACTTTTTCAGGGAAGACTATTTTTAATAAAGAAATCGACATTCTTACTATTTTTTTTGTGGTTGAGTGATTTCCACACTAAATTTTTAATTAATTAAACTTATAAGTTTTTCAAATGATTGATCAACTTCATTATGATTTTATACTACTCGTTTGCATCTTTTTATAGGTGTAGAGTGAGAGTAATCATTGCATATAACTTTGGTTCTCCAAAGCAGGTTTTTGTTAGGTCAAGTTGCAAACCATTCAAATCTGATTATAGCATCTCTTAAGAGGTGTCTACACCATATCATGTGGACTTGAGGGCTATTTTGTGACACATTGTGGTACATTTTAAGGTTGTTACAATCATGTATTCCTGTTGTATTTGATTATTGTTTTGACTATATATCGTGATATAATAGAAAACTGTATGAACAGTATGATGCGATGCATTTTGGGAATCATTAAATTAGTTCAAGTATATTGGGATGATAATCAATATAATAGCCTAAAAGTGAAAGATGATGGGTTGTTAGGGTAATCCCGGATACTAGTAAAAGAAGGGTTATAGTGACAACTGATTTAGTAAGAAAATAAACTTCGTGGTTAAGAAAGAACACATGTATGTGTTATGATAAATAACTAAAATAGTGGGTGTGTTTGTTAATGCACAAACAATTATATATACATGAAATATCATTGAAGATGGAACAATTATGGAGGTTTCTAGTATAAATTAAATAGGTTAAAATAAAGGTTGATGGTTCAATGTGTATAATTGGATAAGTGAAATGTTGATCATGTTTGAATTGTAGAAAGATGCATGATGAAATACCTGTGTTCTCGGTGCGGGTATGACATGAGTGTCATATAAGGATCTACCCTAACTACAACGTATCTTAAACATTGATGTTGTAAGAAAAATTTTTACAAGAATCAAAGCTGGATGTTGGGTCAAAAGGAATAGATTTCCAAGGTGGATTCTTGAATGTCACATAATTTCTGGCTAAAATTAGGAAATGAAATGAAATGAAATACTTGTAAAAGATTAAATAGTCAATAAATAAAAGTGAGAGTGATCTAGAAAAGAAGATTTTACTAAGGCATGTAATGGAGAAATTATCAATTGCATGTGCGATTGAGGTTACATGTAATGTAAGACTTTGATAAATAAAAAATTGTCAAGTATTGATTTATTACTTGTGGAGCTACTGACTGAGTGTAATAATATGTTTTAGAGCATATAATTTATTTTGGCTTTGTGGTTGCAGGAGCTTTATGGTAAATCTTTTTCAACTAAAATCTAAACATGTTATCTATTTAGCACTAAAGAAAAACAATGTATAATTATCATTTGGTGTGTTGTAATCAAATGGATTCAAACTGTAATGTAAATAGTTATTTGTAATAGTTCTGGCAATGTAACTACCTCCTAAAGTAAAGCCATGTGTAATTGTTTAACATACATAATGAATAATGGTATGTTTTATGGGTATTAATATGTATATCATTACCTAAAATAATGATGAGCTGGTTGGATGGCCTGAGGCCTAACATCAAGAATAGAAAGATTGTGTTGTGGGAATTTGAAATTCTATTGGTTGTTATGCAGGTGCTATAGGTTGATGGAAGAACTGATTATGAACCCAGACAGAGCAAACTCTGCCAAAAATTCTATTAGAAATTGAAAGTATCAAGTTTACTAGAATGAATTTAAAATTAATATGAACGGTGTTAGTGTAAATGGTAATGGAAAGTCAATAGTATCAAAAAACATAACCCATATTATTACATATAAGATTGTTGGAATAAAGATAATCACATTCGAAAGTCTCAAAGTGTTATAACATTAAGGAGTGAAAAGTGGTATACATAGTATATTGATCCTTACTTGAAATTGATGAAGAAGTTGGTAATTGACTGAGTAAAAAAAATAAACATTGGTTTGTGGTGCATGTTCTGCACAAAAAAATATTTGTGTGAGCGACTCCTGAGAACTTGAAAAAATACATAGATATGTGTGTTTTATGCTATATTGGACTAACCAAAGTGAATCATGATTAAGCGATAAAGAAGCCTTTTAGGATTCTGGCCATTTGGGCCTGACTCGAATAGCTATGATCGCTAGCTGTTTAGGCCAGGCCCAAATGACTAGTAAGTTTTCTATTGGCGTGTATGATACATATTTTAGACAAGTGAGTCAATTGTCACTTTTGAACAGTGCTTATGTTTTTTTAATATCTATGAATTCTTCTTGTCAATATCTTTATAATAGCATTGAAAGTATCGTACTCAGAACTCTGCGTAATGGAAAGTCAATAGTATCAAAAAACATAACCCATATTGTTACATATAAGATTGTTGGAATAAAGATAATCACATTTGAAAGTCCCAAAGTGTTATAACATTGAGGAGTGAAGAGTGGTATACATGGTATATTGATCCTTAAGAAGTTGGTAATTGACTGAGTAAAAAAAATAATCATTGGTTTGTGGTGCATGTTCTGCACAAAAAAATATTTGTGTGAGTGACTCCTGAGAACTTGAAAAAATACATAGATATGTGTGTTTTATGCTACATTAGACTAACTAAAGTGAATCATGATTAAGCGATAAAGAGGCCTTTTAGGATTGTAGCCATTTGGGCTTGACTCAAATAGCTATGATTGCTAGCTGTTTAGGCCAGACCCAAATGATCAGTAAGTTTTCTATTGGCATGTATGATACATATTTTAGACAAGTGAGTCAATTGTCACCTTTGAACGTTGTTTATGTTTTTTAATATCTATGAATTCTTCTTGTCAATATCTTTATAATAGCATTGAGAGTATCGTACTCAGAACTCTGCCAAAATTCTATTAGAAATTGAAAGTATAAAGTTTACTAGAATTGATTTAAAATTAATATGAATGGTGTTAGTGACAATGGCAATGGAAAGTCAATAGTGTCAAAAAACAATTACCGATATTTTTATATATATGATTGTTGGAATGAGAAAAATTGCATTCGAAAGTCCGGGGTGTTACAACATTGATGAGTGAAGAATGGTGTACATTGGTATTGAAATTGATGAAGAAGTTGGTAATTGACCGAGTAAAAAAACAACCATTGGTTTGTGATGCATGTTTTGCATAAAAAATATTTGTCGAGCGGCTCTTGAAAGCTTGAAAAAAAATACATAAATGTGTGTCTAATGCTATATTGAATAAACCAAAGTGAGTCAAAATTAAGTAATGAAGAGGGCCTTTTAGAATTCTAGCCATTTGAGCTTTGACTCAAACAACTAGGTTCACTAGTTGTTTAAGCCAGACTTAATTTATTAATAGATTTTTTATTGGCGTGTATAGTGTATGTGCTAGATATGTGAGTCAATTATCATCTTTGAACGACGTTTATATTTTGTTGATATTTTTTTAATATTTATAAATTTTTCTCGTTAATATCTTTATAATATCGTTGAATATCTTTATAATATAGTTGGGGGTGTTGTTCTCAAAACTCCTGTTTCTTTCTCTCGATATTTTTTTCTCCCTTCTACTTTGTTTTTTGTGCCGGCCTATTTCTCCCCTTCTTTCCTTGTCAGTAGTTGGATATTTGCATATTTACTCCTAGCCAGTAGATCCTCGTACAAAATTTAAGATGACCGTGTAAAGATGCATTTTTGGAAGAGGAAGTCTGGGGAAGAGAGGGATTTGGTGTGGAGGGAACTACGGAATTAACATCCTAGTCATCTGGGCCTGCCCAAATGTCTAGGATTTTTTTTCCTGTACCATCAATCATCATCCCTCCATTTTTGCCCCTATTAAAGCAATAAAGACAAGTTGCCAAAATATCTCTTCTCGTGAATATTCTTCGCGGTGTTCATGGGCGGTGGGGCTTGATGCTGGTCTCTGTGCAATGTCTTTCAAAAGCAAGTCTCAGCACCACCGTCCCTTGTGTAAAACATTGATCAGAAGGTCCCAGCCCATGTCACCATTAATTTGTGTCAAAAATGGGTTCATGTTGGTGGGTAGAGAGGACACTGGTGATGATAATTTGAATTTCTTTCATCAATTAATCAATGGATTGTCGGTCTTTATCAAAACAAAGTTGATTTGCTTGTTTGGCGGCTTTATTACTTCGAAAATATCTCAAATTAAAGCAAATTTAGTTGCCATTTCATGTTTTTGACAGAGCATCATACTATACTCCTGCCGGATGGAGTCCTAGAGCTCACATCACTGTGTTCCATTCACCATGCCACGGTCACCTGAAAAGCGCAACTCCATTAATTATATGGGGACGTACGTTGATGCTTTGAAGATGAGCACAACGTTAGTAGTCTAGTAATTACTGAATTTGTGTGTGTGCTGATTTGCTAGTTTGGTGGCTTTATTGCTTCGAGAACATCACAAATTAAACTAGTTATTTTGATGGCCAACGTCAAAGACGTGGTCTTTCTCATTAAATCATCCCTTCTCAACTTCAAGGTCTAATCTACGGGTTAAATTTAGGCATTGCATTTTATGAAGCATGCATGGTAGCTTAGGTCTTGGTGTTAATTTGAGGTAGAGATGCGTCGTGCTTGTAACAAGGCTGGTGGAAATGTTCCGGTTCCATGGAAGGATGATGAGTTGCCGTGATGTTTTGTTAAAATATATGCAGTTGAAGAGGAGGAGCTCAATGTCCTGAAGCATTTATTGATTGCCCTGAAAATCATGCTAGGGAGGACTTCATGGTTCTATCCCCACACGCGTCTTAATTTGCAGGATATTGAAGCTAGTGGCTTTAGCGGTTTGACAGATTTGGAGTAGTTGTTGAGATAATTTTTTTATTATTTTTTATATTATGAGTGTTTCATTATTGTGATAAAAATTACTCATTAAAGTAATTTTTATTTGAAAAAATATTAAAATAATATTTTTTTTTATTTTTTAAAATTTATTTTTAACATTAATACACTACAATAATCCAAGAACATTACAAAAAATTAATTTGAAGAATAATTTTTTTAAATTTAAACAAAAAAACTAGTTTAATTTCAATCTTAAACCGTCCTAATAAAAAAATATTTTGAGACGAAACAAGGGCCGTTGAGAATGGGATGAGTCGAGCATAAACATGCTAGGAGGGGATTGAGAGAATTTATGATGGTGAAAACGATGTGGACTCTTACTTAATTCATGCTTTCAAATATCTTGGTAAATATATTTTTTTTATTAACATAGATATGTAGGATAATTTACATGTATTTCGACTAATCTTATAATTTTTAAATTAATAATCATATAAGTCTCCAGTAATCATGAGCCTGAGATTTGTGAGACTTGAACTGATGACCTCTACATAATAAATCTAGAACCTGATCAGTTGAGCTGTACCCTTAAAATTTTTTTTCTAACATTTTTTACATCTCAGGTAAATGGCTCTGTACAAGTGAACTGTAATATGTATGAATATAAATATTTTATTTTTAATTTACTTGGTGGGTTAAAAAATACATACGTCCCATTAATGCAACTAAGATGCTTAAAAGAAAATGAGAGCATGCATGGAACCGTAGGGAAGGTATCGTTGTAACGGGCATGTTTGAAAATACAGTGAAAACAATGTTTTTTTAATTATGTTTTTTCAAATTTTACTTAAATTTTAAATTTTTTATTTTTTAAAAGTTATTGTTTTTATATTTTTATATCATTTTAATTTACTGGTATTAAAAATATTTTTTTAAAATAAAAATATTATTTTAATATATTTTTAAATATAAAATATTTTAAACTACCACAGCCTCACCATCTCAAACACAGATACTAGTTGTCTCTTCCTTCACTAGCCAATAGCATGAAGCAATGGACCACAGTTTCTGTGCATCCCTCTCTGCTGGTAAGAATTGTCAAACAAGATTTCATCACCCTTGCTTCTAAAGTGGGCCAGCTGTTCCCACAAGCGTCCCCTGCTTGTCTGATTGCGGATAACTCTTATTCATACACTCTTTTGCTGTCAGATTCTTATTGGAAGTCCTGGAGATGACAATGTTCCCGTTTCCATGCAGGCTGGCTCGAAGGAACAACAAGGAACTGCGGTAATTTTTTTATTATTATGTATTTCAAAAAAATATTTTATTTTAAAAAAATATTAAATTAACACTTTTTTAATTTTTTTATGATGATATAAAAATTATTTTAATATATTTTTAATTAATTTATTTTTAAAAAATACAAGGTACAGTAATACTAAACATACATTTAAATAGGAGAAACATATAAAAATATAAAATTTATATGAATTTAAAGACAGATAGAATATTTTTCTATTCAATTAACCCCGGTATCTTTATTTATATTTTTATTGATATATGTAAAATATTTTATTTTTTTTAAATAAATTATATACTTTATTACATTTAAATTGATTATAAGAAACATTATATA
>Ga0325403_1002745_pt1 | contig 15729 bp, 8 predicted proteins | sample PopdelMetagenome_19_FD_205665 | JGI IMG/M metagenome (GOLD analysis project Ga0325403, IMG submission 205665) | Populus deltoides microbial communities from Bellville, Georgia, United States - Xylem-PdKOR-R4 | ecosystem: Host-associated > Plants > Phyllosphere > Stem > Wood/Secondary xylem...
ATGCACAACAGCACAAGTAATCAAATAATCAAGGCAAGAGCAGAATAAAGACCCAAAACTGGAAACTAAAAGGAGATACTGTTGAAAGAAGCTTACACGAGACGATGAAAGATTACTGAGCTCTGCTTTTGCTACTTCATGACTTCTAACCTGATCAATGAAACCCGCATAAATAAATTAGTCATATAAGAGATAGGTGAGAGATACACAAAAGGAGGTACCTTTTTCATGAGATCGAGATTTGTGCCCGTGGCAGAAGAGGAGGATGCCATTGCATAGACAAACTGTTTCCAGAGCTACCGGCTTCTTTTCTCTTTTTGGAGTGATGCCCGGAGAGAGTAGAAGAGTTTATTACTGAGTGTTTTATACTGGTTTATTGCAGAGTTATAGACCAGACTTGGGATTGACTTGATCCAGCAATCGGATCTCGGGTTGCACGAATTGATCTAGATTAACCTGAATTAACTTGAAAAAATAAATTTTTTTAACGTTTTAATATTTCATATAAAAAAAATTAAAAAAAATTCATATAAATATAAAATATACGTGTTATAAATGATGAAGTTTAAAAGATTATTTCAAAAGGTTTTTTATTCCATATTGAAAAAACATAAATTTTTTTTCTTGTAAACATAGAGTATATATACTAAAAGACTTTAAATCTCACATTGAAAAAATAAAATATTTTTCTAATATTTATATACTAAACTTTTAAAAAAGTTAATAATTAACTAATATATATATATATATATATATATATATATATATATATATATATATATATATATATAAAGAATTTCTAGTTAGGAGAAAAAATATATTTGAAAAAAAAAAAGTCTCAACTATGTTTTGTCAAATTACCCAGGTCACGAGTCAACTAGGTTTTTCTAGATTTTTGTTCATCCCGGTCTTTTATCTACTGACAGACCAGCCTGGTTTTTTTTTCCTTGGCGTGTAACATTGGATCATGTATTAGCAATTTGATAAATTTTGACCTTAAATTACCATGTTTTGGATAAATTATAAGGTTGAGTTGGAAGCAAGACATGCAACGGCGCATGGAAATTTCCAAATCTAGATAAAAAGGTTAGAGACTGAGGATAATTGGTGTGTGTATAAAATAATTTCTAAGTGAAACTAGTAAACTTTGTTAGTAACTTTTGAATTATGTATTGACTCATGATATTTTTTATCAAGAAATATATCTAATTATGAATAATATCAACTTTAATATGATTTTCATTTTATTTATATTGCTCGATTTAAATAGATATTGTATCTATATTCATAGAGTACTAAGGTGTTTTGCCATATATCAAGCACTATAATGCTAATAAGGTGATCAATATCTACACGTACATGTGTTATATATATATATATATATATATATATATATATATATATATATATATAATGTGGACATCTAATTGTAGTGGGCTATGTATAATAGACCCTTATATAACAAATAAGTAATGATAATATAAAGATAATTGTGCTTAGAACTATAGTTAATCATAATGCTTCAATACTCATGAGGAGTAAACATCAAATTTAACATGGATTGTAGAAACATAAACTACAATGATGAGAGAGGCTTAGTGAATACATTAGTAACCTCCTCAGTATAAGTAATTAATTAAGCTTGAGAGTTCCTTGCGAGCAAACATATCATAGGCAAAGTGAAAATAAATTTTTCTAAATTTCATGTGAGTATGAAAAATTAGATTTGTAGTTAAATAAATACCTTCTGAGTTATCACACCATAAGAGATGAGATGTACCTGAAATATTAAGTTTATAAAGTAAATAATTGACCCATTGTAGTTCAGCAACAACATTAGTAATAGCTTTCTATTCGGCTTCTTTAAAAACACAAGCAATAATACATTATTTACTAGATTTCTAAGAAATCAATTTATAACCGAGAAAAATAATATAATCACTAGTAGACTTTCGATCATATACACTACTAACCCAAATAGAATCATTAAAACTATTGAGTGAGAAATCATTCTAACATGTCCAATGCAACCCAGGGAACGAACTGCAACGTAGAGAACACATGATGCGGTTAGCTACCAACCAATGAACATCAATAGGAAGAATGTATGAATTGACATACTTTGTTAACCACAAAATAGATATCATGTCATGTGAAAGTGAGTCGATCAAACCATATCATTAATACATGAGGTAGGCCAATATCATTAATGGTAAACTCAATATATCTAAATGTATGATAAAAAGCTAAAGAAAGGCAAGATTATTACTAGTTAGTAAAATATCACCAACACAAACTAAAAGGAATACCATATCCTTAAAAAAATAAAGAATAAACAAGAAAGTATTAACTTTAAAGCTATTAAATCCTTAGAAAAGAATCAAGAACTGACGAAGATGATCAAACCATAAAAAATGTCCAAGTTTGCAAGCATGATTTGGGAACTATGGATCAAAAAAGCTAATAGGCTAAGTCATAAACACATTTGTATCAAGAAATTTATTAAAGAAAGCATTATACACATTGAGTTGATATATTGACCAACCATGAGTAACGCCGATTCTAAGCATTATCCAAATAGTACGAGGCTTCATAATTGGAAAAAATATCTCTTGAAAATTAATTATGCTTTGTAGCACTCAAAGTTCCTATTTGTCTTATATTTAATCTTGTATACCTATTTATAGTATACCACATTCATAGTCGAATCATATGGTATCAAAGACAAAGTGTTATTAAAGGCTAAAGTATAAATTTTTATAGTCATATTAGATTACCAGTTAGGATATCATTTTGCCATAGTAAACTCTAATTTTTTGAATGAGGTCCCAAGACGATATTGTATTGTTTTTGGATAGTTGGAAAGATATTAAAGAAATAAATGATGTAGTAATTAGGTTAAAGACCAATAAGAAGATTTAGGTCAGGAATGATAAACAATAGCAATAAGGACATATGTGAGCAAGAAATAATACAATGAGAGAAATGTTAGGGGGGTGTAGGAGACCAAGAGGAAGAGAGGATGACTCCAAACATTTTGGTGTTTGTTGTGAAATAGGTAGAGATGAGACAAATTAAGGGGGGATTATGGAATTATTTGGATAGTGGTAGCATGATGCAATTTGTAGATGTAAAGGTTGGCTTTAAAGAAGATTAAAAAAGAAAAACATTATTTGATATTGAAAAATGTAAAATGTCATAACTCAATTTTAGGTTTGCCCCAAAATTTCCTTTTTCTTTTTAAAAAAATAAAAAAAATGAAATAAGAAACAACAAAAAATGGCAATATTGCAAAAACAGGCTGAGAAGGGTTTCAAATGCACTGTAGTTTAGGACAAAATTAGGATCCCAATTATACCCCATTGTACCAAAGACTGAAAAGATAATACAAATTCAAGGTCAAATTAAATGATTATTGGATGATTTTGCATAAAAAATAAGTATGGGGACTTAATTAGATTTTTTAAAAGGCCAATTTTATTTAATCATAAATCCAATTAAAGATTTAATTAATTTTAAGAGTTAATTCTGGTCAAATTTAAAGATTTAACTAGGTGCAATGATTTAATTATACTTTTAATTAGTCAAATTAATTTTATTAGGAGTTTAATTGGTGAAAACAATTAAGTGTTGAGGTCTAATTTGGAGTTAATTAAAAAAAATTAGAATATTAAAGGACTAGATTTAATTTTTTTAAGCTCAATCGAATGAGATCAAGGATAAAATTGCAAGCAATTAGAAGCTTAAAGCTCAATTAAGGGTCAAATTGAAGAATTTCAAAATCAATGAACACTTTGTAAAAACACATAAATTTAAGGGTCCAATCAAAGAAGGTCAAGGGTGAAATTGTAAGGAATCCAAAAGATTAAGGTTGACTAAGGATTCCATTGCAAAGTCCCTAAGGTTTAGGGATCAAATTTAAAAATACCATAATCTCATTATTCATTGTCTTCTTCCCATTAAAACAGGACAGAAAGATGACCAAGTACCCACCTTTCAGCCCTAATTTCACCCTCACCCCTTCATAATGCCACACAAATCTTATGTCAACTTATACCCTAGTATTTGTACTTCATTCTAAGTTAAAATTCCATCTTTAAAGACATTATAAACACCTACAGATTCTCTCCCAAAAACACTACCCAACATTGTTCTGCCTATAAAAACAATCTTGATCCTCCATTTGTTAGTTGGAAAGCAATACAAGTTTTTGTCCATATGACACAAATCTTATGCCAACTTATACTCTTGTATTTTTGCTTCACTCTAAGACAAAATTATAGCTATAAATGCACTAAAAACACATGTATATTCTCTCTTAAAAAAAAACCTAGGATTTTCTTAATTGTAAAAATAGTCTTGGTCTTCTTTTGTAAGTTGCAAAGCATAACGAGATTTTATCCTTAGCTTCAATGAATGACTGAGATCTATTCTCCAACATTAAAGGTTGAGATCCCATTAAGACATAAGCCCCAAAGCCTCCCCATTTATCCTAGAAAAACCCCACAATACCCTAACTTAAACAACCTCGATAAAGATGAACACTACCATAAAAAAAACCACCATGAACAGACCTCCCAGCCATGAAAACTCCAACCAAAACACCTTAAAATAGACCCCAAACTATACAAAGCCTCAACCATTAAAACATCATCTAAACAACCATTTTTCATACTAGAAAATCCCATATCCAGGCCACCCAAAGACAAGCCTCAAATCATCACAAAACAACCTTTACAAGCAGTGGCAGTAACAACCAACTATGAAGAAAAAACAAAAGCAGATATCTATTTATAGCTATGCTAATGGGGGATCCGAGAAGGGACGTAGTAGTTTAAGATCTTGTAAACTTTTCTCTCACCAGTAGTAGCATTAAAATGCAGCAGTAGAGAGAAGAGACAGATCTGAACTAAAAAACATGAAGAAGATCGAAACTTCAACGGAGCAGAGCTCCTTATACAAGTGTCTATTTGTTGCACCATTCGTGGGGAATCAAAGAGGAGATAAAAAAGTTTTAGATTCACGCGGTGCTCCTTCTCCAGTTGTAACAACACAGGATTCCATATATTAGCAGCAATGGTACTGGTGGTACACACGCCGTCGTTGATCCAGTAGCCCCTTCAACATAATTCCTATATTTACTGGACGCGCCAAACACCTTGAAAGGTTGATTCATAACCTTAAATTATTACTTTTTTTTGATAAATTGCTAAAATATGTTGAATTTTAGGATAAATTACTCAAATATTGTGAATTCTGGGATAAATTGCTCATTGTTGTCTATATTCTTGGACTGCTTGGATATTATTGGTTTGGATTGATGTGTGTTTTTAGTTTGAAATTATTTAGTGAATTGTGTCGATTAGTGAGTTTATTTTTAGGGTTGTGATCGATATTTGAACATTAAATATTGATGCATGAATAATGTTTGGGTTTGTATTGATTCACTTGGATTAATATGCAATTTGAATATAATTTGTGAAATTATCAAGATTTGATATTTGATTGTTTATTTGTTGGATTATTAAGTTGGTGAATGGTGAACGAGTAGCTTATTTTGAATTAGTATCTTGTTTGATTTAAAACACATTATTGTGTTTTTCCAAACAAACCCTAGATAATTTGAAAAAATTCTAAAAAAATTAGGGACCATTTTGAAATTAATTATGGGTCCCTTGCATGTTTTTCCAACAATTTTTCCTAATTTCAGGCTATAGAATTACAGTGTAAAATACAGACCTGATATTAAAAATACTTGATTTTTTTTCTTCGCAATTCCAAAAAATACAAAAATATGTTTTGTTTTCGTGCATACGGTCAAATCTTAAAGTTTTTTCATGTATATTTTCTAAAAAGGACAAAATCATATTTTTATCATCTTAAAAAAACAAAATAGATATCATAACCAGTTTATGATTATCTATTAGGGTTTGACCAAAATACCAAAAAATCCCACAATATTTTATTAATATTCAGAGTATTAGGACTTAACTATAAACTTTAATATTTAGGGGTATACAATTACACTGTAAAGTATACCTCAAGTATTAAAAATAAAAAATAGAAAATAAATGCAATGCTAAAATTAAGGTCTTAGAACAGTTAAGATTTAACTTGATAGCATAGAGACTTCCTGACAAAAAGAGATGTACTTTGAAGCTTTAATGAGACCAATGTATAAAAACATGTCTTAAATTGACAATCAATTAACAATGCAGCTTACCATAGTTAGGGCACAATAGGGGTGATGCATTTTTTCCTTGCACAACTAGTCCCTTACCCAGACTCTCGTAAAACATTAGGTTTTCAAGTAACCATAATACTAGATTGCGACTCCTAAACCCTTTAATCATAACTTTATAATTAAACCCAAAACTCCTTTAATTCTAGGAGGCAAATCCGTTATTCCAGTCATACACGCCACAATATAAAGGATGAATAATGAAAAGTACAATGACAAAGAATGTATATATGGTGAGAATGGATGTCCATACATTATTAACCAATATGAAGTAAACTTTAACTTAGAAATATTAAAATAGATATTTGGAACATAGAATTAAAGCTGGCATGCAATTAATAAGGTATACATTGGTTTTAAAAGCATATGACCTAAAAGTAAATGGCAATGATATTTGAGCAAGTAGTGTAATCCCTATTTTAACAAAATGTTAACGATAATGATTTATGATCTTATTTTTCTCACGAGTGTAAGGGTAAGTGGCATGGTAGGAATACCACAATCAAAACAATATGTGTGAAGTTTTATAAATTCACCACTCAATCAGTTTGCATGTTATTTATATGAGTATGCGATTAATCCCTAACAAGTTATTAAAACTACATAAAAATACCACAAACTTGAAATTTAACTTGCATATGGTAAAAAGGCTCTAAGCATCATTAAATATTAAATTTAGAGGAGCGATGCTTACATATTTTGAAGGATATAAAGTTGATCTAATAGATTCGCCAAACAATAAGTAGTGTAATTGAAAAATTTTAATAGAAATTAAATGATGTAGAACATGTGAATAAGGATGACGAAGACAACAATGTAAAAGTTCAGGTAATACCTGAATAGTAGGAAATGTATGAGGATTGGACTAAGAAGCTAGAGCATAAATGATGTATAGAGACCATACTTAATGGTGTCAGAAATAAAGATAGCCTTAGAAGTACAATCCTTGATGAGATAAAAACTATGAAATAAAAAAAAACATTATTATCAATAACAAATTGACATGGAGAGAGCAATAATTTGATTATATCAAGAACATGTAAAATAAAAGATAAATTTAAGGTATGAATAGGTTTGTGAATATGATTATGACTAATAATATATATTAATACTTACCATCCTCTCACTTTAAGATGATCTGAACCATTATATGAATCTATATGTGAGAGGCCACTAATATCTAAAGTGATATGATGACTAGCTCTAGTGTTTGTGTGCTAATCAGGAAAATTAGAGCTAGTAAAACTATTACCATTATTTATCAAGAATATTAAGTTTGTTGATTTAACATACCATAAGTTTTCCTTACTTCTAGATTGAGAATTATATTTTCCTTTATTGTTGGTCTAGAGAGGGCAAAAGGTAGCTAAGTTATCCATATAACCATATAGTTGACACCATAAATGAGAATACAAATTAAACTAATTTCAATGGTGTTATGAGAGAAAATTTTAATAGAAATTACGAGTTAAACCCTCACCATATTATCAATGGCCTCACCTATAAAAGTTAAACCCCCACGATCATTTGAGAAATTATTACTAGAGTATTAACCTCAATCTTATTAAGGTACAAAAATGTGGGCAAAGTGAATAAATGGTTTGAGGGTCTTCATATCACTATTTTATCAAATAAAAAGGTAATGAAAAATGTTCTTATTAATAAACTTATTACTTAATAGTAAAAATACAGTTTAGTAAAGAATACCAATTACATCCTATTCATAAGAGTAGTTACAAGATCTTTAAATTATGTATAAAGTCATTTTAATAGATAAATATTAAATTCTATAGGTTTAGAGGGTTTAACAATCATTGTGAGTTCATTACTTTAAGTTTCTCCACGTTGCAAGTAGATTATCTTCATAGGTTTTTAACGTTGTTCAATCAGCGTTGAGCATAGATATAATACATGTTATAGTGGGAGATATAATTGTTGATGCTAAAGTGGACCAAATGGTATAAGGCATAGTATAACCAAAAATCAAAGACAATATCTTTGTTGAAAGGAATGTAATCATAGTGCTCATCAGTAGTTGGTCTTATTTCATTTATATGGTATAGACTGGATTGACTTCTATAGTGTTATTAATGATTATAGTTTTGAGTGGACATGAGTGATTATCATATATGAATATAAATAAGCCCTAACCTATTAGAATGGACTAAACATGTGCTTTTTAAAAAATTTAATTATTATTTGTAAGTTTTAGAGAGAAATACGCATAATGAAGGTTAAAACTATTATAAATATGTGGTATAGAGCCGACACCACGAGGGTTGGGTGAAAATAGCAAGACTAAGGTAGGGTTTATTGTGGGTTATGGTTATGATGTTGAGGAGGTATGTGAAGGAGATATGTTTTTTGGAGTAGCCATATATGTAGTTATGCAATAAGATCTAATACTATAATAGAATAATGGATAAAATAAGTTTGAGAAGAAGAAGAGATTGTCATGGCTAATGAATCATTGAAAGTTACTATATGTTATTCATGTGTGTGTGTGTGTGTGTGTGTATTGTGACGTAGATAACCAAATTTATTATAATAAATAAATACAGATAATACAAAAATAAACGGGTTTAAAATTATAGTCAATCATATTGCTTCAATAATTTTTATTTTATTGTCTATCCATCATTAGTTCTGGCTGTAATTTAAGCTAAAAAGAAGTTATAAAAGGAAAAGAAAACATATGTAAGAGAATAGTCGGTATGGCCATATTGAATTAATGCCTGGGGATACATGGTGATAATTTTCTTTTTGCACTCCAAATAAATGCATTTGTATCAAGATTGCATTGACATTCCCCCATTGTTGATCGCATTTACATGCGTAAGATGTACTTGTTGTGGAAGGAGATGGTACTTAATGCCAAGCTTGTCAAAAATCTTCTTTAGTTCAAAAACAAGATCTGATCTTCGATTGCTCTTTTCCCCGTAATTTTGATGGTTCATGGTGTGTTGAACACATAGAGTAAGCTTCAAATCTTTCCCATTCTCTATCTCGCACACCATCAATGCGTGCTTTGGGTTCCAGTGCTTTGGTTTGCTTTCAATGTATCTGCAGTATTCCATAATTATAGGTTTCTCAAGCTAATAAATTCATTATTGCACAACAAGAAATTTTTAATATATATGTTACATAATATGCTAGATATATAGATAAAAATCAATAATAATTAACTAATATCTAGAAAATATCGATTTCTATTAGCAAAACAAATGTGGTTTAGGTAAGCTAGGTACTATAACAATTAATTTTGTCTAACACCAGAAATATTTTGAATGCAAATGAGATTAATAACTTACATTTGTATAGCTTTCTTGAGAGCATTGAAGTCATCAACAGAAGTGGAGACATCAATAGTGATGTCAATACCATCCCCCATGTCTGGACTTCTTCTGAAATTACTGATAGGCTTTGTAAGAAGAACAGAATTAGGATAATATATCTTCTCTGCATCATACCGTAAGAACACAGTTGTCAAAATATTCATCTCTTCCACAACCATCTGCAATAATAATAGAAAAAAAATATATAAAATCTTCTCACTCAACCATATTTAAGAATTAATATATTTTTTTTACCTGGACACCATCGACAACACAACGATCGCCAACATCAAAAGGATGCATGACAAAGACGAAGATGATAGACTCAAAGATGCTTTTGCAAGTGTTTTGGAACATGAACCCCACAAGTAGTAGTTGCGATGTAAAAACAAATAAAACCTTGGTCGTCGCCAATCCCGTCACCAAAAGGGAGATCACAATTATAATTAGAGTCATTATTGCACTTGCTAACCTGTGAAGTTGCTGGATAGCAGTCTTGGTATCATTCAAGGAATGTGCCAATGCTTTCCTCTCAACATAGGCATGTACCTAGCAATTGAAAATATAAACATAACAAAGAAGGAAATTATGCGTCTTTGAATAAAGTGTTGAGTGCTTTCCCTTAAATACAGAAAAAGTTAATCCCATTTTAGTCCTTGATTAAAGGGGTTAAAAGAGAAAAAATGGTACTGTGTATGGAATTCAGGAATCGAATCCATACTATATGGGCTTGATGTGTTGATGATGGTGTGATAATTAATTAACCATCGAATCTCCATGTTAACTACACAACAAATTATTGATCCTAATTTTAAAGTAAGAAGCCTTTAATCACCAAAAATAAATAAATAAATTATTCTTATGACTTTCTTTTTTATTGCGTGTAAACATATTAAAGTGAGGGCTTTAAGACCATTTTTTATATATATAAAAAAAAGTGGGTTTTCGGCTTCTTACCACCCAATTTCTGAAAGAGGATTTTGTGATTTTTCCAGTCTCAACAGCTCCTTCAAAAAGAGGAAATATGGAATGAACCTCTACAGTCTTTAAGAACCTTAGTAGATCTTCCTCTTCAATATACCTTAAAACATTCAAAAAAGGAAAAAAATATGTCAACAAAAATACACACTTAGTGATCACTGAATTATTGTCTGTGTTATACTGTAGACGATAGTAATTTTTTTTAAGTAAATAAAAATGTTCATATATATTTTTAAATAGTAAAAAGATAAGAAAAATTACTCTAATCACATGTATTTTATCTTTATTCTTTTAGAAATTACAATTTAATTCCCAGTTAATATAAATTTTAAATTTAAATAAAAAAAATGTCCTCTAATATATAATATAACATAAACACTCACAAACTCTCATCCCTAATTTGTAAATCTTAACCCGTACACTAAATTTCCAAATTTTCTCCTAGCTACTGCATGATCTACCTCCACTAACTCTACTGAGATTACTTGGCTGAAAGTGGCCTTCAATCAACAGTCACTGCTGGCTTAGGTGGGTGTTGTTGCCTCTCTTTTCTTTCCCTGCCCTACTAATTCCTTAGTTCAACAATCTGTCTTCCGATACCGGCTTGACTTACCAAACATGTGGATAGATGCATATCATTGCCATTGAAATTTGTCTTAGATGGACTTTTTTTTTTTGTTGGAGAAAACATTGAAAATCCACCAAAACTTTGCATAACATGGATATATTTATTTTCCAATTAGATATCAATATTCACCTTCCCGGAGTACTGGATTTGAGATTATATACATCATTTATTTATTTTTTTCCAGGTTTAGTCAAGACTACAAAACTTTCCATGATCTATATTGATGTTTATGTCGAAGAATTATCTCAAACAAAAAATTTAAATTATTAGGTGAGATCTTAATAATAGTTTTATATTACTTTCTAATACAATCTATCAAGTAAAAATTTTTAAACTTGAAATTTGCACATGTCCTTATTATTTTATATTTAATTTTTATTAATTAGAATAAAGATTATGAGATTTGAAGCACTTAGTCAACAAGGCTCTAGTACTATGTAAAAAAACCATCTTAAATCCAAAGTTTAAATTGTTTGATGAAGTTCTTAAAATAATTTTATATTACTTTTTAATATTTTCTTAGCAACATGTAATCGCATGTTGCATTTCAAGCTACCAAATTTATTTAGCAACAAGTGATTTTTTTTTTAATTTTATGATAATTTTATAATTTTAATAATAGAATGTTTTGTTACAATCTTGTTAATAATTAGATTTTTTTTGTTGACTTTTTTAGACACAATGTAAAATGTTATGAATTTATAAAGTTCATGTGTAAACTGTAATTTTTGAAAAAATTAAGGAAAAGTAAAAAATAATTAAATTATAGGATAATCAAAGTAATTTTTTCAAATATTTTTATCATTAACACAAAATCCGATGCATGCATTTAACAAAATAAATTAAAGATTATATATGTTAATAAATATTAAAAAGAGATATGATGCTAACTAAAGATTAAGTCATGAAATTAAAAATAGATATAGATAAAGGTATCTCATCATACACTACAAAAAAACCTTTAATTTTGTTTACTTAATTATATGACACTAATATTTTTTTACAAGAAGATTAGTAATTTAAATTCAATTGAAATAAAATAATTTGCTAGTATAAATCTATTTTTTCTTATTAATATCTTTAATTTAAGGAAATATACCAACTTTTTCTATCTTTTATTAATACAACTTTTATTAATACGAATAAAAATCATCAAGAAGACATACCCAAAAAAATAAATATAATTTAAAATAAAGATAAAAAAGATATATCTCTAACTTAATCCTTTTGTCTCATTAATGTGCTTTTTTCTTTTTAATTTATTTTTATAAAAACAGTTGTTCCTTAAATAACATTCTCTCATCCTTCCAAAAGCAAGTTTCAATTCTAGTAAAATAACATCCTAATTAATTTAAAGCGTGTGTATAAAAAAGTAATAATTATATAACACTCATGTGTGTGTTGTTGTGGGAAACTCTTTGAAATTTTTATTAAACCCGATTTAGTTAGTCATTTTTGAAACTTTTTTAATATTGAATATTTTCCTAGTTGAGATTTTAAATTAAATTAAGTAGAGGTTGTTATAATGTGATTTAGTGAACTTTGCAGGTTTAAAGGCAACAAAAAAAAAATAGATATAAACATGATTTCACTTAAAAAAAATTTTAAAACGATCCTTTTTAATAATATTGAGGTAATGAAATATCAATTTAATCTATGTCAATTCATCAAACTTACAACTTAGATTATGAACTCAATTACATTCATTTTTCTGAAACTATTTTTTATTTAATTATATAATATCAAAAATTAGCGTCCATACTAAAGTAATCAAATAAAAACAATTATTATAATGGGTTGCAGAAAAGAACTATGTACAAGAACAAAGTAACAATTAAATAGGATTGAATAAAATAATATCTAAAAAATATCATTAATTAATTAAAAAATTTTAAAAAAAGTGTGTGCATATATATCTATATATATATATATATATATATATATATATATATATATTAAATTCTTTAATTCTTTAAAAAAAAAAATTTAAAGCATAGATGCAGGCAAGGGCCTCGGTGGCTCAAGCCTTCGCACCTAAACATTTTATAAAAAACAAAAACGAAGCAGACAGCACATTGATTGATGCCTAGAATTTAACAACAACAAAGGTGGCTTGAAAATCATGATGTGCAATTTTTTACCCTTAAAATCTATTTTTTAACTTAACTTAAAAACACTTGAAAACACGCTCTTATAATCTCAATAAACTAATTTCATTACCCAAACACCCCCCTCCCCCAAATTGATTTTTTTAAAAAAAAAAAAAAAAAAAAACCTCTCTCAACCTTGATTTACCTTTTGAAGTGATAAGAAAGTAAAAAACAGCTTATTGATACTTCTCTTGTAAAGAGAAAAGAGAAACACCTTGAATGGAATTGGAACAATCAACCTCTCTTTCTCCATCATCATTTTTTAACGATTCTCTCTTTTAAATTCATGGACTAAAATATATATAAAATGAAATTTTGCTTTAAATCGTATAATTTCAAACTCAAGCGATCAAAATAAAAATTGAACAAAATCTTAAGGTTGTGCTGACACCATTTTTTTTTTTTTTGAAAAAGGACTCTATTTTACCAAAATTTTAATTTTAGTTCCCTCATTTTTAATTTTTCACAAACAATAAAATTAAATTTTTTTAAAAAATAAAAAATCAAGTCAATTTCAGAATTTTTTGAAGACTCCGACAACTCGAGAGAGAGCAATTTAAAAAATTCATTAAGACAAATCACCAATCAAAACAATTGAAAATATAAAATTAAAAAAAAAAAAAAAGCTTGAAGGTCATACTAAAACAAATTGAAAGTCATACTAAAACAAATCACTACTCTAATCGCTGAGTTTTGATAATTTTATGATTTTTCTCATGAATTGATCTATTAATTAGTTTTAAATTTAATTAAAATCACGATTTCAAAACATAATATTTAATTAAATATTTTGATTTAGAACCACAGCATTTAAAGATGTTTTATTTCGTCAAGATTTTTTTTTTTTATGTATAAATTATCTTGAATTAGCTTACACACACCAAAATAAGTTCCTATAACTCAAACAAGGCTTTTAAATATCCTGCGATTCACCACCATTAATATTAATAAATAAAGAGAAAAAAAATAAAAAATAAATAAAGAGAGTTAAACTAGAGATCATATGAGAACATACCTATTTACCAACACCCCTTCTTTACCGCCTACCCACCAATCGATGATTTACCACAATTTTTTGCTACCGTGTTGATTAGTTATTTTTTATTTTATCCATTTATAATAAGGACCGCTCTATATTAATTAGTTTTTATTTTATATTATATGTTAATTACCCGATTTATCCATCAATAATTCGGACTGACTACCCCGTACTCCTTATTTTGTTGATTTGTAGTATGATTGGCTTTCAAAAGCTAAAATCAGAAAGGAACAAAGGAGGATAGAGTTTTCCCAGGTGTGAATTTTGAAAAACACGAACGTCAACCCCACACCATCAAAGGTGCCACTGCCAAGAAATTGTCAAGGATTTATGTGCCTCGATAGACTTGAAAAGTTGAAAGTCTTTTACCAAAAAGACAAAAAAAAAAAAATAAACATATTTCAATTATTTCATAAGAAGAAAAACAAAAACAAGGAATCCGTTAAAGTTCATTCATTTCAATTATTTTATAAAAAAAACAAAAAAAAATAAGAAATTTATTGAATTTCAAATAGTAAATTTTACTCATAAGATACGAAGACTTACTTTATATCTGGAGTTGCATAGAAAAAACTATTTATCTCAAAGAGATTTACAAAAAATTTTAAAAAAACAACAACAACTACTGTCTTATTATAAGAAATGCATTAGAAATTAATAATTTAAAATTTGTTTGGCATGATTTCTAACTTTAAATCATAATCTAAAAGTTATTTTTATAAATAATTTATGAAAAAAATAAGTTATAACCATTTTAAAACATGATTTATAAAAATAACTCAAATCATTTTTCTAAAGGAAGATATAAGTCAGAATTTTCAAATTGTAATTAAAAAACAGAATTTTAACTCAATTTTATAATTAACTTTTGATCCAAGTCAAAAGTTATTCCTAATATATATATCTGTGACTTGTTTTTCATTTAAATTAATTTACAAAAATCATACTAAATATAATCTAAGTTTATAGAAAATTGTCCAAAACTTGACTTTGTTATTGTACCTTTCATCTTGCTCACATTTTATTAAAGATTAATAAATAGAGAATTAGGTATGTCAGGATTTCTGTTACGAAATCTAGTGACAACAAACGAAAATAATTAAGGAAACCCAATTTCAATTTCGGACAACATAATTGAAACATTGTCGAGTTTCTAATAATCATCGTATGATATATATGATTCGAGATATGTTAACCCTTAAAAAAAAAAACCGAGCAAGGTTAGCAGAATTGAGATCGGTTAATTATCTCTACCGTATAAAGGAAATATATATTATCCGATGTTCATATGACCAGAGAGGTTAGCAGAAGAAATTGAACTTACTTGGCACCAGGTTTGGCGACATTCTTGAAAC
>Ga0325403_1002749_pt1 | contig 15719 bp, 9 predicted proteins | sample PopdelMetagenome_19_FD_205665 | JGI IMG/M metagenome (GOLD analysis project Ga0325403, IMG submission 205665) | Populus deltoides microbial communities from Bellville, Georgia, United States - Xylem-PdKOR-R4 | ecosystem: Host-associated > Plants > Phyllosphere > Stem > Wood/Secondary xylem...
TGTTTATTTACTATTTTTTTTTTTTTTTTTTTATATAATATTATTTTTTATAAAATTATTTTTTTTTTTTTTTTTTTTTTTTCCCCCCCCCCCCCCCCCCCCCCCCCCCAGTAATCACACAAGTCAAAAAAAGCTTGAAAACTACAGGCTAGGGCTCCTAATCTATGCAGTTAATTACTCTCAACATTTTCCCTCCCTATATTTGATATTCTCAAATCCATGATAGAACACAAAAGATTATGCCAATGCATGCACATGTTAATTACTTTGCTTAATTATGCAAAATGCTCATTAATGTACTTTTTGTCTTGAACATCAAAATAGTATTATAGTCTTGAAACACTAATCCAACCCAAGTAAAACAAACTCAAATTAAAATAAAATAAAATCTTAACCTTAATTCTCCTGTAAATGCCAATCTTAGTCAAAGCGACTTTAAGTGTTTTGCTGTAATCTAGGAAGTTTTCTTGAATCGGTCCCTACATCTATCCGTATACACACTTGGCCCTAGCCCATAGAATAGAGATATACACTAGCCCATGAAATAACATAACATATGCTTGCATCCAACCAGTCAAACTCCCTTTTCTTTTCTTCTTTCCTTGTCACACAAGGATTGGGTATATATTGCTACCACGAGGTTCTTTAATCAATCCAAGAAGTAGCCATCTGGGGGATTTGTAGTCCTTCACGAGTTCCTTTAGGGTTTCTTGATTGTTGAAGCGTTTTGTGGTCAGTCTTGTTGCATTTAGTTAGAGATTTACACAGAAATAGATGGTTGGCTTTGTTTTCAGGGTTTTGTCCAAATGGGGTATAAATTACCACCACTAAGTTTATTAATCAATCCAAGAAGTCGCCATTCGAGGAATCTTTAGTTCTTCAAGAGTTCCTTCAGGGTTTGTTATTTTTTAAGCACTTAGTGGTAAGTCTTACAGCATTTTTCTTGTAGTAACAGTTTGGATCTTATAGTGGACCATGGAAAGGTACAGGTTAATTAAAGAACTTGGGGAGGGAACCTATGGCAGTGTCCTGAAGGCGATTAATAACGAGTCTGGTGAAGTTGTTGCCATTAAGCAGATGAAGAGAAGATATGATTCATGGGAAGAATGTTTGAGTTTGAGAGAATTGAAGTCCTTGCGGAATTTGCATCATCCAAACATTGTGATGCTTAAGGAGCTTGTCCGCCAAAACAGCATCCTGTATTTCGTTTTCGAGTACATGGAACAGAACCTTTATCAGGTAATTTCTGACAGGAAAATCCTGTTCTCAGAAGTTGAAGTTCGGAACTTGTGTCGTCAGGTGTTTCAGGGTCTTGCTTACATGCATCAGAAAGGGTATTTTCACCGCGATCTTAAGCCAGAGAACCTGTTGGTTACTGAAGACGTTGTTAAGATTGCTGATTTTGGTCTTGCAAGAGAAATCGATTCGCAGCCGCCGTATACACAATATGTTAGCACCCGCTGGTATCGCGCTCCTGAAGTGATTCTGCGGTCAGATTGTTACAGTTCTAAGGTTGATATGTGGGCTATGGGCGCTATCATGGCAGAGTTATTCACTCTCCGTCCACTGTTTCCTGGTACCAATGAGGGAAACCAGATATACAGAATATGCAGTGTCTTCGGCACTCCAACTATAGATTCATGGGCTGATGGAATTCATCTTGCGAGGACTCTTAACTACCAATTTCCGAACTTTGATGGTGTCCAGCTTTCGGCATTGATCCCATCTGCCAGTGAGGAAGCAATCGACCTTATTTCAATGCTTTGTTCTTGGAATCCTTGCAATAGGCCTACTGCTGAGGAGGCCTTAAAACATCCTTTCTTCAGGAATGACCATTACATTCCGCCTTGTCTTCACTTCACAGCCGCTGCTAAGAGAGAAACTCATTCTGATGGATCAATAGAAGAATTAGAGCAGAAACGCGACATGGGATATTGCGGGGCTCTATATGATTCAAGTCTCAATTATAACTTTCCTTCCTCCAACAAGTTAGACACCGGTTCGAGTACAGTTGCAAGTTCTATAGGGTTAACCAGGATGTTTCCCTTTCTAGCGAACAGTTAGGGTTCGGACCATAATCTATCAACACAAGCAGAACAATTGTTTGTGGAGTTTTCAGATGCAGCAGATTTGTCAGCAAGCTCGACTGTTCTTACATGCAATTTGTAAAGCAGCTCCAGTCAGTTCCTATGAACGCTGGAGTAAAAGTCCTCTTAGAACGTTGACATGTTCATACATTTTCAAGCTTGGCAGAATCTGTGTCTGAATGAAAAGACAAGATTGAGAGACAACTATTTTGAGACGTTTGGAAATAATAATTTCAAAGAAGGCATTGACTTTGAGTTCTTCTCTTAGTTCTTCAATTCAGTGTATGATGTTTTAGAATTGATTTGCATGCTTTTTAATCTTTGGATGAAATTCAAGTAGCTGCATTGAGCTTTCCTTCAATAATTGTCATCGGTTCAGAATGCTGTAGCAGAGCAATTTCAGGGGCCTAATTGATTTGTGTATGATATCTTTTTTAAAGTTTTTGTTTGATAAGTCTAAATCCCCTGCTCCTGCTGGGAACCTGAACCAGCAAGCATATAGGACTGAGGATCGGTCAAATAATTAAGTTCAGACCAAAAATACAACCGAACCGTTTCTTTTTTGTTTTTAATCGAAACTGAACCAAATAAACTAATCAAACCAATCGGTTTGATTTGGTTTTACATCTTAAAAAATTGACTAAGTCCAATTTAAGTCATGGAACTTTTTAGTTGAGCTATTTTCTACTGATTTTTATTTAATTGATTTTTATTTTTATTTTTCAGTGGTTTTTTTCAGTTGATTTTTTATTTTTAAATCAAAATCGATCCAGATTTTTTAAAAAATATCTAATGCGAAATCATTCAAAAAAAAAAAAATCAAAAAACCGTTCAATTCAACTAATCTTGGGTCGGCTTTTATTGATATTCCACATAATTCTGTAACTTGCTCACATCTTGCAACATTCAATTACGTTATTAAGGTTTGTTCTACAAAACTAAGGAAAACTTGTCATGATTCAAGTGTGTGCAGAGTTCGAAACACAAATTATGAAAGAATAAACAGAAAGGGAAGCTGTATTCTAGCATACTGGAATTGCACAAGCATCTGAACATGTCATCAGTAGAAGCTGAGGCACATGCAGAGATTGGCCTTGACATGAACAAAACTATAACCACCACCACCATTCAGCATTCACAGCAAATGTAAATAGCCAAAAACAATTACCAACATTAAAACTTTGAATTGTCTCACAATCTGGGATAAAATAAGGAAAAGAAAGAAGATTTACAGGCCCTAATTGGCTATTTCTTCTCCTATTCTTCTCTTCTTGTTTGTCTAGTTCTCACATTCCTGATGTATCTTGCCATCAATTTGTTTCTGCATTGGAGGGAGAGGAGAGACAAGGCTTCCAACAAAAATATAGGGTTGATATAGCCATGGAGCCCCATGAATTTGGACATGTTCATATGTTTTTAACTTTAGATCATACCATATGAGACTTTGATCAGGCAGCCCTTTTAGGAGAACCTTATGATCATCATTGTTATCCTTTACATATGCTAAAGGGGCCAGATCATATGGAACAGTACTGTAGCATAGTGAAGAAGACTGTTCAAGCAAGAACAATTTAACCCATGAATCCTTCATTCCATATTCCTTCATCACCCATATCTCAACATTATGGACACTACTAGAGGCTAAGCTGAGGCATTGTCTGAGGACACCCAAATTCCTGTAGTAAAGAGAAGACTTAGTTTCTAAGTTAGGCAGTGGCACTGTGCAATACTCTTCTCTTTGAATATCAAATGCAACAATATCCAATCCATGCCCTTGGATTAGCAACCAATGAAAAGCGTCGCGGACTAGCACAGATTCTTTACTGACAATATAATGAAGATAACCAGGTGCAACAATTTCTCTCCATGAATTAGCCTTCAGGCTATAAACCATAGCTTTAAGGATAAACTTATCAGGATCAGGCATTCCAGGATTCTGCTGTACAATTCTCAAAACCCTGTAGTCGTCGTTGAACGAATCATGTCCAAATGCATATTGAAATTCAAGAGAGTCAAGAACACCATAGAGAGGACTCCACGTTGTAACTTGAAAAGGTGCGAAGGGCAGGATATGCAGTTTCTTTGTTAATGGGTTCCACAAGGCTATCTTCGGTGAGACGTAATACTTCCCTGATCGTTTGTACTCGACGCTGTCTTCCATGTCTGATTGACAAACGCAAAGCAAACCATTGCAAGACCCCAATATTCTGGTCCTGTAACCGAACGGGCCTCCGAGTTCGACGCATTCATTCTGCGAACCAACGTGGGTAACTGAAACGATCTTTGGCGTTGAGAAGCATGTGTCTTGAAGAATGAGGCTAAGTTTGGCACCGCTGCTATCATGGACAAAGTTTCTAAGGTGAAGTTTGATGAAATATTCACTCTCAATCAGGGAACACCATAGCCTGGAGACACACTTGAAAAGCAACAGACTCTTGACAGGTAAATAACTTAGTATGTGAGCTATGACATCCTCCGGTAGTTTTACGATGCAACTGCATTGATTCCCTCGGGGTTTTGAAGGGGAACCTTGCCTTGTAATAAACCATGGTGGATTTTCGTTTTCTTGCATGTTGGATTCTTACCAGGAATCAAATTGAACTCAGCTTTTATGCTTCCTAGGACCTAAATCAATTTCCTTGAGTCGGTGTATCACCTTGTAACACAAGGGGTGTCTCCTTGTCACGCAAGTTTGTCAAATCTTTTAGCACCTTTATTCGGTGACTTTTGTGCTCTTTGCCTTTAAGAGAAAACTCAAGTTGCATAGAGCTTTTCCATATCATTTGTCAACAGTGCAGAATGGTGTTACTTTTTAACTTGCTGTAGAGTCGTAGCGAAGCAACTTCGGGAGCAAGATTGAGGTGAGCATGGTGTTGCTTTGTAACAGCAATAACAGTCCTATTTATGGAACTACGCGATTAATAAAGGTTTAAATTCTACAAAACTAAGTTTAATAAGATAGATATTGAAAGGGAATTGACGAAGGTGGTGAAACGAAAAGAGTTTGAGAAAAAACCTAGATTCTGGAAAAAGTCTCACAATAAGAGTGAAAAATTAAATAAAACTTTTAAAAATCAAAATTGTTCTGAAATAGCTCACAAACCGAGCTAAATAGTTAGGGTTAGGAAATTTATTAAATTTTAACATCCCCCCCCAAAAAAAAAAAAAAAAAAAAACCCTCATTTGCTGATGTTTGAGGGTGAGATGAACTTTGCACTGGGATCATTTAGACATACTAAAATTGATCAAGGATAATTTAAGACTTTTCCTTTTTTGTGAGTAGTAAAATTACAACAATAACTTAAAGGTGAAAAATTGTGAAGCTTACATGAAAGATTTCTTTATTCATTTTCTCCTTTCAATGAACCCTAAAATGATTTCCAAGCCAAATAGCAGCTTTATAATCAAGACGGAATGACATTCCTCCAATGCCCTTCCACTTGTCATTTTTCAAAGGGTAAACTCTAGCCTCGCATGCATAAGAGTAGGTGTATTTAGAAATGCTATGTTTTTAAAATTTTTGAAAATAATTTTTTTTTATATTTTTAAATCATTTTAATATATTAATATTTAAAATTATTTTTAAAAAATAAAAAAATAATATTTTAATATATTTTTAAACACTTTATATAGCCACCACTATCACAATTCCATACATGCACACAGCAGGTCTGGTAACAGTCCCCGGCCTCTACTAGGACTTGAACTTGCAGGATATAAATAACATAATCAAGGGTTTTCACAAAACTAAGGAAAACAAAAACATCACAAGTACCTAACATGATTGGAGGTAATTAAGGGACAATCTTTTCCTTTTATCCCCTGTTCTTACATTCTTGAAGGGTCTTGACATTTATTTGGGAGAGTTGGAGAGACTCCGTTTTTGGTTTTGTTAATGTATGTGCCTTCAGCGAGTCACTGACTTGGCACTGAGAATCAACGGTAACAGGCAGAATTGCTGCATGCGGATTTCCGTGCCCTTCACATGGAAAAAAAATATAAATACTACAATTCCTTGCTTGTCATCCAACAAGAAATCTAGGCAACTTCGTCTCTTCCTTTTTACCTTGTTTCTCTTCTTGATTTTCTTTTTATCACATTCTTGATGCGTTTTGTCTTTAATTTGGGAGAGACTAGGCTTCCAACAAATGTATAGGCATCAAATAGCCGTTGATAACAAGGAATTTCTGCATCTTCATATGTTCTAGTCTTTAGATCATACCAAATAAACTTTCTTGAATATGTATGCACTTTTAGGAGAAACTCGTGATCACAATACTTTGAATATGCTGAAGGAGCCATATGTGTAAAAGTGAAGGAGAATGGTCAGGTGACAAAAATTTCGCCCATGAATTGTTGATTCCATTTTCTTTCGTCATCTACATGTCCACGCTACTATGGACAAACATAGAAACCAAGCAAAGGCAATGTCCTAGGACACCCAAATTCCTGTAGGAATCAGCAGATCCTCCTAAGCCAGGGAGAGGCCTTGTGCAAAACTCTTCTCTTTGAATATCAAATGCAGCAATATTTGATTCATCCCCTTGTGTTAACGACCATTGAAAAGCATGTGAAGTAGTACATACTGTTGCCTATTCTAGAATCCCTTTTTGTTGATAATATAGTGAAGATAACTAGGCACAACAACTGCCGCCCATGAGTTATCTATAAACCATAACTTGAGGGATATGAGTACCAGATCATCCCTTATAAGATCCTTCTGAGAAATCATCAAAACCTTGTAGTCATCTTGAAGTCAATCATGTCTGAACGCATATTCAACTTCAACACAGCGATCATTCTGAAGCCCTGCAAATTCAATAGGTGCTTTTGATAGGATATGAGATTTTTTGGTTAATGGGTTCCACAACCACAACGCAATCATGGGTAAGATATGGTCTTTGGTGGAGTGTGGATTCTTTGATAGTTCCATACAAAGCAAACCGTTGCAAGAACCCAATATTGTGCTAAACTTTATATATAGAATTTTCTTTCTCCTTACCAACTAAGGAATCAAATAGCTGAACTAAGAGAAGGAAATAAAGAAACACTTGTAAGGAAAATAGCCAAGAGTCTCTAGAGGTTTAAAAGACAGAAAAGAAAAAAGACAACTATTATACAGCTAAATTGACGACATTAGCAAGCAAAATTGTAAATAGCCAAGGCAGCACCGCAGCAGACACTTGAGATCTATGAGCAAGCCTTAGTTGAGAAATTAACAATCTTCCTGATTTCATATAATTGAGCCTTAGATAAGCCTATAACATTTGGATATTTCACCAGCAGATCGGTAGAGACAAACACTGATGATCAGACCTATACTCCAAGCCAACCTTTTGTGAATCCAAATCAAAAAACAATCTTGAATGCAACAACAGATCAATGAACCATCCTGGCAACATAATATATATTTCTTGTATATATACATTCCATATGTGATATAAAACTAAAAGCTTTCACAATGATGAATCGATATAGCCAACAAGAAGTAGAAAAAATCAAATTCTATTTGATTCCATCAAATGTCTTGAAGCTAAAAATGCAGGTGTTTGCTGCCATCTCTGCAAAAAATCTTAATCCTGAACCTATAACTTCTTTCCATAGACAAGAACCTAGAGAAAAACACATTGGCCTCCGGTAGCAACGAAGAAGAAGGAAAATCTTGGCTATTTCTTCTCTTCATCTCTTCTCATTGTCTGTCTTGTTCTCCGATTGCTGATCTGTATTGCCACTAATTTGGCTGCCATGATTGACTGGGGAAACAAGGCTTCTGTTGAATGTATATGCACGATATTTGTATGGAGCGCCCGGAAATGTAACAGCTTCAATTATTTTCATCCATAGAAACCTACTTTTGCTTTGTGCTAAGAGACCTTTCCTACTCATCGTCACTAAGGCATATCACCAATCCTCCTCCACGATTGCTTCCTCAAACTATAAACCTTAACCTCAGACTCAAAACTCCTCTTCCCCCACCTCCAAACTGCGCTATCCTAAAAACCTTATAATCATCCCTCACACAATCATAGCCAAATCCAATCATATACACACTACAAGATTTAGTCCCAAAATACCTTTTCAGATCAATAGGAAAAAAGGCACCACACAATACTTTCTAATTGTTGGGTTCCACACAGCAATATCATCAACAACATTAGAAACACAAAGCAACCCATTACAGAACCTAAAACTTTGATCCCATGATCATAACACGTCAAAGGATGATTCAACTCTTTTAAAGTAAAACAACCACTTGAAACTAAATTTTGATCAAAACCCATGTAGTGAACATGTGAAGTAGTTCTAATGATGATGTACAGATTGGAACTTGTGTCCAAAGAGTGCTTTAAATGCAATTTTAATGAAGTTTGGACCATGAATTAAAGCACACCATGGTTTAGATACAGACCTGAAACAAGGAAGTTTCTGTGCTTGTAATCTGCAGAGGATTTCTGCAATCATTTCAAGAGGGAGACTTGACTTGCTGAGGCTGAGAAAGTCGCTGTTTTTTAAGGCCTTTGTGCTCCGCAAGAAAGAAAGTGTGAGCTTCAAGGGTAGTTATTAACGGTAACTTGGACAGTGAAGGGCAGCTTTGTCACTTTGATTTTTGTTAAATGAAGTGTATTTTTTGGTATCTAATGTTTCAGTACTATTACATTTTAGTCCTGTTCTTAAGGAAATGATTCTTGCTCTTTTCCAATAATAATAATAATAATAATAATAATAATAATAGTAATAATAATAATAAATAGACAGTCACAGTATTCTAAAATCATTAATAATTGTAGCAAATTAACCCTACCTTAAAAAATATTAGCAATTTATTTAAATGGGTGTTTAGTTAATTGGTAAAAAATCGCCATTTAACGTTCAAACATATTATGACGAAGTCTCACTTAGATCTCATACAGGAGAAATTAACAGAAACGGAAGGTTATCCTTCTTATAGTATTAGAGTTGAGTGTTTGGGAATGTGTTCATTTTTGTCTTTAGACATGTTTTAAAAATATATTTTATTTAAATAATAATTTTTAGTATTTTTTTAATGATTTTAATATTTTAATGTTAAACTAATAACATGAACAACGCCCATGTTATTTAGCTTATGTGGATTTTTTACATCCACAAATGCTGAAAGTTCAAACATAAGGCGTGACCCAAGGTGCCAGCAAACATGAGGCTTTTTTATTTAAAAAAATTCAAGGAAGGGACACAACCCCTTAACAATGACACATGTCAATTTGTTACTGGTAGTTAACCTTAAGCCTTTAGATTAATGACAAGTTGATTGATCCACTTGCAAGATGTCCAATACGAAAGCTCACTTTATTATTGCCTAAGGAAGCAGCAACCATCACAAATGGCCCATGATATTACTCTGGAAGCATCTTCTTGACACTTTGCTTAAAGCAGCAGCCTGTAAGTATTGTAGCCAGGCAAAGAAATCGCTTTCCACTTTTGGCATCATTGAGGAAATGGGGGCTTGCCCTGGATAGCAAATAAAGGCTGAAGCGGGTCTGATGAGGAGTACACATAGTATTTGTATAAAGAGAGAACCATTCCCTATGGAATGAAATGCGTTCGAAGAAATCTGCAGCATTCGCCAAAAATAGCTTGCATTTTGTTCAAACAAGCAATCATTCCATGAATCTTGAGCTATTGGGGTTGGCAATTGACATTGTTCAAGTTTGGATTGTCCTTGCATTGATGCTCGAAGAACTGTACACTAAAACCATCTAAGCACATCGAATTAAACAGCTTGAGAAGGAAGTAACCAAGTTCAATTATAAGACAAAACCAGATGTTTCCCAGAAAGTTCATGATTCCATTTCCACATCACAAGAACAGAATGGTTACTTCACAGCCAGGCCAGTGGATTTGGATCTAATGGTCCTAGTGAGTCCTTTGATATCTTGCTCAAATCCAATAGCCCTAAATTACTTCCCCCAAAATGAATCTACACGGCAAAGTACATGTGAATTGTTATTTCCACAGCAAGTCTCCTGTGAAATGTTCTTATCATATCCAATCATATTCCAGATGCCTTGTGAAATTTATAAACACAGTCATGATATATCAATTTCTTTTCAAAATATTTTTTTTATCTAGAAAAACATTAAAATAATTTTTTTTATTTTTTAAAAATTATTTTTTACATCAACATATAAAAAAAATTAATTTTTTTTAAAATATTTTAATTTTTTCAAAAACACTTTTACAACACAAAAAAACCGTCTCCCCCATAAACTTGCAGAAAAAAACACCATAAATTTGTAGGCTAATGACTTCATTTTATCATTTCTGAAAAGTTTCCTACAACTTCAAAAAGTACATAGACTAACTTCTCTGTCTTGAAACACTATACATGAGTTCCAGAGTTTTTCTTGCACCGGTAAGGCATAAAGTATCTGATTTTTCTTATCAGAATGCGTTCCAGAGTTTTTCTTGCACCGGTAAGGCATAAAGTATCTGATTTTTCTTATCAGAATGCCCTAAAACCAAATCTAACATTGTATAGTACTTTCAGCATAAGGCACAGTATACACTGCTTGGAGCCTTCTTCTCCACATTTTCTGTCTTCAAACTGGCATGTGTAGTCTTCAGTATCAACCCTGGGTCAAACAGAAAAGAAGAAAAAGGAGCAAGAATATCTGGCGAAACGGAAGTATCTATCAGCCCTCTGAAACATGAAAACTTAAATCTAATTGTCTTGATCTTTACATTGCTTAAACCAGACAGCAGAATGAAAGCATTAGTTCAATGGGCCAAGCTAAAAAGCTCACCTTCTTCCATTTCGCCTTTGTGCGGTATCCTCTTTCTCCGGTGGTCCTACAACTTCAGCTTGAACCCCACAGACAGGAAATTATCCCTGAGAGACACAACTGACATAAGGTACTAAATCAAAATAAACAAATGACCACATGAAGCCTTTGACGGAACAATACAAAATAAGAATTTAAATATACACAAACTTGCATAAAAATTATTGCTAGAGAGCCAATCAAAAACTGTTATAATGGCTTGTCACCCAAATTGAAAATGTTGACTGCCTTTTCATCACTTGCTACTCAAATAAACATAACCTGGAAAAATTATTTAACTTATAAAGAGAGAAAGCAACACCATCCATGAGTCCACGACCATGACTACAAAGTTATTTTTTTGTGAACCAAAATTAAAAACTTAACAGACTACCTATGAACATTACTTGGATTTCTATTTTATTGATGACGATAGGATTAAATGGCTTCAAAAGAATCAAACACATAAAAAAATTCACACTATCTTACCTCTTCTTCCTATCTGCTTTCCTCTTCTCCTCTTCCTCATCTATCTCTTGCTGCTTCTTCCAGCCGTTTCGATCACCATTATTGATCCTAACAAGGCTTTCCACATACATTTCAGAACCATATGAATTCGGTCCACCACGGATCTTTACAACCTTAGCATGCTTATTTTTCCAATCATACCACACAAGCTTTTCATCATTCACTTCCAACAACACCTTACCACCATCCTTAGAATAAATCAAAGGTCTCAAAAACATAAAAGCACCAATCCACTTAATCCCTTGAACAGAAAACATCTTGCACCAAGATTCCTTCATGCCATACTCCCTCATGACCCAAACATCAACACAAACATGCTCATAATTACACATTACACACAAATTCCCTTCCAAAACCCCAACATCAACCTGAAAGCTCATACCTTTGCTCTCATAATTGGGTTGCGGTAATTCGAAAAACTTATCGTTCCTAATATCAAACCCAAGAACACAATCTCTAGTACCAAGTTGACGCCTTTGAGGGACAATCCAATGCAAAGCATGACCAGCAAAAACACCATACCCTCTCCTATGCAAAACATGAAAAAATTGCTTGCTTAATAACTTGAGACAAATTGGCAAATCTTCAATTTTCTTCCACTTATCATTCTTCAAACTATAAACCCTAACTTCATATTCACAACCCAAACTACCACCACCACCACCACCACCTCCGCCGCCGCCGCCCTCATCTTCTCTAACGAATTGTGCCATCCTCACCACTTTATAATCATCGCCAACAGAATCATAACCAAACCCATAATATACATACCCCGTAATCAAATCTCTTCTGGGAGGCTTAATTTCTACCACGAAACATTTCTTCCACTCCCTCGTAGACAAATTATACACCGCAAGATTCCTCTCCGAATGTCTCAAAAACACCAACCCATTAACCGAACCAATCACCTCCGTGCCCCCAGCTGCGTAAAGGGGGTGGTGCTTAACCTCCACAGCGTCTGAAAGGGTGTCAAAATCGACAGTGAAAAGATCCCATTCTTTGAGGATGACACTGTGATTCGATTTGGCGGTGATGGAATGGTATAGATGGACCTTGATGAAATCTGGGCCGTCGATTAAGGAGCAAATCGGCTTTGATAGAGATCTGAACCGGAGGAGAGATTTGACGGGAAGTTGTTGGAAAATATCGGTTATGATCTCGTGTGGAATTTTCGACATTTTCTTAAGGTTTTTTTGAGGTTGGAGAGAAAGAAATTGTTGCCGCGGCGGAGATGTTTGTTGGGCTTCCGCTATCTAGAGGAGAGGAGAGAGTGGACAGCTGGAAGGTAAGCAATCACACATGACAACGTCTTGACGTGTGGCCCTACAAAATCTGTTGTGCTATGGGGCCCATAAAAAGAGGGGCTACACTACATGTATCGTTGCAGAGAAGCTCTGAACTATTATCGATTTATATTTTTTATTTTAATTGTTCAATTTTAATTGTTTTTAAAATTTTAATAGTTAAATTATTACATGTTTTGATTTTTTTTTTAAGTTATGTTAATAAATATGTTGAAAAGTGACTGAAAATAACGTGTATAATAACAAAAGTGAAAATAATCGATAAATAAAATATTAAATAATATAAAAACCAAATGTTTATATAAAGGAATAAATAATTGGAATAATAATCCTAAACAAGAATAATAGAGAAATAACACTAATTTTAGCTTGCATATGATTTGATTTCTTCATTTTAATTATTATTGGATTGGGGGATTCATGAGAAGAAGAATTTTATTCTATTATTTATTCCTTCATTTGTTTTTAACATTTTTAATGTATAATTTCTCATTTATTAATTACTTTTACTTTTTAATTTTATGCATGTGATTTTCATATATTTTTAACAAATTTATTACTGGAATCTGAAAAAATGATGTAAATATAAACATGTAATTAATAGCTCAACTATTAATAAAATAAATCTTTTGGGGGTGTAAATCTAAATGAGCAATAGTTCAAGGGGTTATTTTGATTTTGTTTTTAGTTTTGCTATGCTTGTGATTTTCATGTGCTTTTAATGAGTTTATTAATGGAACCTAATAGAAGGGTTATAAATCAAAATATGCCATAGTTCAACTACCTATTAAGATAAAAACAAAAATCTTAAATGAAAACGGGAAATAATTCACATAATCTTAGCTACTTGTCCCGTATCTACAAAATCTAAAGTTGTTTAAAAATAATTATTTGCATGAGACACTATTTTTTAATTTTGTAGCATAATTGTTTCAATGTAATATTTATTTAATTATTAATATTTATAAATATTTTTTTTTAATTTGGGAATATTAATGTTAATTGGATTCTATTATTTATGTAGTTTTCAATAATAATATTTTTTAACAATGATTTTAGATCTATGACCGTTGTTTAAGATAATACAATTGACGATTAAGTTTAAGATGGAAATACTCCATGTGATTAATTAGATAATTAATTAATTTGGATTGAGGTTATTGCCAACACTATTTTTTTAAAATATTTTTTATGATAATTGTGGTAGAAAAAGCTGTAAAATCAATTGACAATTAAAGAAATATAAATATCAAGAACGGTCGATCATACAATAGCACCCATCCGTATAATTTATACAGTTCAGTAATTTAGGCAGACTAAATAAATTTACTATGTGAAAATAAAAGATTATATAATTTTTTTTACCCAAAATCCTAAAATAATCTAAAAATTATTTTTTCTATCCTCTTTATAGCCACAAAAATATAGAAAATAAAAACATTTACAAATAAACCTAGCACTAAAATATAACAGCATTAAAATTTTATATGAACTAATTACATGGCTATTTATTTTCTCCCACTCAAGGACACAATTTATCACAGACCCAACAATAACAGACACGAGTAACAATGTGCCAAGAAAGGAGGCTAGCTATTAATGAATTCTACACCAACCACCCTCCATCCAATTTTTTTCAAAGAAATCCTTCCTTCGAAATGTGCCACGTCACCTCTCTCTGCTAATTATTATAGCTGCTTTAGGACGTTGAAATCACTGGTATCCTTGAACGTTTATGCGAGGCATGATTGATGAAGATCAATTCTTTTAAATCATCATCCACATCCTCCCTGCCATGAACGTTCCAATTTTCCAGGCAAATGCTTGCTAAGAACCTTGATCACTGGTTTACTAAACAGGGTACTTAGAATTAGGTCATGTTGAGCCATGGATCCTGACTATCTTTTGTGATTCTTAAAAAAACCATTGGTTCCATAAAGAAAATTACCCGCTATCTGACCACTACTAAGCCAAAGCACTGTCTTGTCCGACCAAAAAAACACGATGATAGATTAACTCTCAAGCAAGACAGCTCCGAGCAGCAACAAGTAAGATAGCATCGTGTCGCTATTAGAATAGACGTTCTTCTTTGTGGTTATTTTTGAGAAGGCAACTAATGCAGAAACAGAGGATAAGAAGGTGATAGAATGGAGGATGATGCGTGGAAAAGAAACCTTTCTCACCTTAGAATAGTGCAGATCATACATGAATATTCCCACCTGGACTTCTATCAACTTAAGCCTTCTTAATTTGGTATATATTCTTTTTGGAAATCAAATCGTAGGTTATCTTTTGATCATCAATGCCAAGAACTAAATTTGTGAACAGCATCCTGAACAAAAGACGAGCTTCATAGAGATATCTATCCTCATACGCTGTTGTTGCGTACAAATTCGGAAGCGATGTTCTTACAGAAGCGTGGCTGGAAGAATAATTGATTGTCTGTGTAGTGCTCAAAAGTCTGGGAACTTGCTAATTAACCTGAAAGCCCGTATCCTTTCTCCATACTTGATTATTCCTGAAATAAAGACGGGAATGGCTACTAGCATGATGGCATTCCTGCTCCGTAACCTGAACAAGACATAAGAAGCCACACCGACTTGGACTACTAGCTCAAGAAGGTGCCTTCGCTATAATTCGTTGTCTTCCATAGAATAAGCTGTGACAATTAATCAAGGACCACCAAGCTGAAGAAGTAGGGTTGGAAGCCGAATTATTGGAATCAACTTCGGATTTGCAGAGTTGGCTTGGCTGAGAGCAAGGATACCCAATGATAAAGTTGCCACTGCTGAGGATTGATGATTGTTCAGCTTTTGTAACATGGTTTTAAGTGTTATTTACCCACTGCAAATATGGACGTTATTAATTAGGATAAAACAAATATATTTTGAGGAGTAATAGAAAGATCTCAAGAGTTTTAGATAGTAAAATAATAACTTTTCCAAGAACACTTCAAAGAACTTGTTTAATTTAATGTAAAATGAAGAAAGGAGTTGTTT
>Ga0325403_1002750_pt1 | contig 15717 bp, 19 predicted proteins | sample PopdelMetagenome_19_FD_205665 | JGI IMG/M metagenome (GOLD analysis project Ga0325403, IMG submission 205665) | Populus deltoides microbial communities from Bellville, Georgia, United States - Xylem-PdKOR-R4 | ecosystem: Host-associated > Plants > Phyllosphere > Stem > Wood/Secondary xylem...
GGGCTTCATTTCCTGCACGATCCTTCGACACAGTTCGAGCTGGATGGACTTTATTAAAGATGGATAAGAAACAACCACTTTGTTGTTTCACTTCATCATCATCGCCATCTATCTTAGCCTTCTGATCTTCTTCCATTCTCTTCAATTTATCTGTGTGTAACTTTCGCGACACATATGCTTCAGCTATATAATACCCAGGAGTTGCCATGGCCTAATAAAAACTGTTCCAGGCGTCTAGCTCTTAATACTAACTAGAAATAAACTGGTGTTGATGATGAGTTGAGAGCTTTTAATGAGTCATTTTATAAGGGTTTTTTTTGCGTGGGGAGGAAGCAATTCCTGAGCTGATAAGTGGTTCAAAATGGAATCAGTGTAAGACTTGAAAGTGAAATATTTGTAATTTATCTGTGGACTATGTCATGACGGCTTCGAAAGTCCGTGGAGATGGACGATAACAAGGCAGGGAAATTTATTGGTTGAGTGGTTAATGATGCATATTGCATATCATTTCTAGTTTTGAAACTCGGTTGGATAATTTGGTAGGTTGGTCTAAAACTGCACTAGGGTTTTAAAAATAAAAAAATTTAAAATTTAGGTTGACTCGATGATTCAATTAACCCGACATGATTCGGTTAAAAACTCGGTTGCAACTTATTAACAATTTATCTTTTTATAACAAAAATAATATCAATTTAATTTATAAAATAAATTGAAGTCCACTCAAATTAACAAGTAACTGATCAAAACTAAATTAACGAATAATTTGATCAAAATTCGTGACCTTAACCTTATGCCAAGTCTACCCTGACTCGGATTTAAAAACTTTCCTTGATGACCAAGTGACTATTTGAAGAATTATCTCCTCGTTGAATGGCTGACGTACAATGAGGGGAAACATACATACGCGTGGTCTTATGAAATGGTGCGGATTTTAAGTTCATGAATTGAAGTGGTCGTTTCAGAAAATTCAGTCAAAATTGATTGCAGGGAAAGGCTCCTCCAGACAAATGAAATCCCAAAAAACTGCTCAGAATTGAACCTTTTGGATAACGTTCACGTATGTGGTTGAGAAGACTGAACTGAAGCAAAATAGTGATGGATTTAAGGGTGGGTTTATAGTTGTGGTTGGGGTTTAAAATATTTTTTTTATTTATAAATATATAAAAGTAATGTTTTTTTTTAAATTTTAATATCAGCATATCAAAATGATATAAAAATATAAAATAATATATTTTTTTAAATTTAAAATTTAAAAGAGCGCGGTTTGAACCGCGTTCCCAAACAAGCTTAAATATAAAACAAAAGCATGCCACATGTAGCTAAATTATTTCGTTTGGTAGATATTATTTTTCAAATTGTTTTTGTTTGGAAATGTATTAAAATTATATTTTTTAATTTTTTTTAAATTTATTCTTAATATTAACACATCAAAACAATATAAAACACTAAAATATTATTTTAATTAAAAAAATTCAACCCAAATACCAAACACCATCGTCATCATTGCTAGGCGTACATGAGTGTTTTCCACAAGTGTTTGTCAAGTTTTAAAAACCAAAAATAATTAGGAAACTTTTTACGCGGATCAGAACAAAACCTCTTCTAGCTCTGATACTTTCAATTCTAGCTTACCTGATAGTTTAAATAATCACAAACTAGATTTTACTCCTAGCGTGATGCCTTTTTATTTAATTTTACAACAATTATAAAATTATATCCGCAAGTTTGAAGAATTTAAATGTTGAATGAGAAATGTATTTCTTAATTCCAAATCCCTTTTTCTTATTTATGTCTTTTTTTTATTTTGAATAAATTATTTTTTTATTAACAACTTGGTTTCTTAAAATTGAAATAAATATTCATAAAAATCTCAATATTTTAAATTAAAGAAGGAAAAACATTATTTCTTAAGGCATGCCCTCATTTAACCAGGACATATGCTTAGAGTGACAACAAGTAATTGTAAAAGTTACCATATGAAATAGGAGATAGTTCATTCATGTGTAACAATTATCTCTTACACGTTGCCAAAGTTCCTAAAACATATACAAGTGTTTGTCCCAAAGCACAGGCAGCTGGTAGAAAAACTTCCTCTGAAGCCATACCATAAGTTTCTAATGCATGGTTGTATGTAAAGTCTTTGTTTTTAGTCACCTCTTGAATAACCTTATGTCAAAATACTAAAACAACTATCAAAATACTTAGAAAATTCAGAGAAAACATAAACCAAGAACTCTATTTTTGAAACCTGTCCGTCGTGAGTTCCCCTCTTTTTCTTATATTTCCCTCCCATCTATACACGGAAGTATATGTTATACATGGAGTCTAACTAATTCCTAATATTTAACCTCTATTCATAGAAAGATAATCTTTATAATTAATATTAAAAGAGTTCTAAAGTTATATATGATAACATCCCCCTCAAATTGATGTTGTAAAGTCAACCAGCAACAATTTGCCAAAAAAAAATTGATGTCGCTATTGGGTCATAGCTTTAGTGAAGACATCAACCACTTGGAGATCAAAAGAGATGTGAGGAAGAGATATCACCCCACTTTCCAAGATGTCTCAAATAAAATGACAATCAACCTCAATGTGCTTGGTATGTTCATGGAAAACAGGATTGGTGACAATATAAATAGCACTGGTGTTATCAGCATGAAGAGGAGTAGAAGTTGAGGAAACCCAAGTTTCTTAAGAAGACCACGTAACAATATAATTTCAAAACAAACAGTAGACATGGTACGATACTAGGCCTTAATAGAGGATTTAGAAACACGATCTTGTTTCTTACATCTCCAAGAAATTAAGGCATTATCTAAAAACACACACCAACCCATAGTAAATCGATGTGTATCCAGACACCCAGCCCAATCAACATCACTATAGGCTATAAGTTAAAGAGATGAGCCGGTAGGAAAGAACAACCTACCAGTAGGTGAACCTTGAAGATAACGAATGATGTGTCGAACTGCAGCAAGATGGAGATGCCGAGGAGAAGACAAAAAATGATGAACAATATAGAAGATATCAGGTCAAGTAGTGGTCAAGTAGATAAGACTCCCAACTAGGTACCAATAGAGAATAGGATCATCCAGAAGGTTCCCTTCATCTTTCCTGTATTTAACATTTACCTTCATAGGAGTATCAACAGAAGAAGTGTCCTCCAAACTAGCCAAAATGATAAGATCTAGAATATACTTATATTGGTTCACAAATATACCATTGGCCCGGTGATGAAATTCCAATCCTAAAAAGTATATGAGCTGGCCAAGATCTTTCATATAGAAAGTTGCATGTAACAACTGTTGAAGCTTAGTAATCAAACCACAGTCAATGCCATTAATGATAATATCATCCACCTAAACCAAGAGAAGGATTATGCCCGACGCAGACATGTGAAAGAAGAGAGAAGAATCATATTGACTTTATGTAAAACTTAAGTCAATAAGTGTACTGCAAAATTTCTCAAACCAAGCCCGGGGCATCTGCTTGAGCCTATATACAGAACGCCTTAGCTTATAGACATCATGAGGAGAAGAAGTAGTCATACCAGAGGGAAGCTTCATGTAAATCTCTTCTTGCTGATCACCATAAAGAAAGACATTCTTCACATCCATTTGATATAGTTGCCACGAATGTGAATCGATAATAGTTAAGATGGTTTGAACTATGGTCATTTTAGCAACTGGAGCAAATGTCTCCTCATAATCAATCCTATATTCCTGCTTGTTATCCAGAGTTACAAGGCAAGCTTTGTATCGATATAAAGAGCCATCAGAACAAAGTTTTACAGAGAAGACCCATTTACTCCCAATTGTTTGACTGTAGGAGGACAAGGAACAATATCCTAAGTGTGACTCTCCTCAAGTGCTTGAAGTTTTGCTTGCATTGTATGTTGCCAACACTCATACTCCATGGTTTGTTTATAGCAAGAGGGAATGAAAATAGTGGATAAAGTAGCAACAAGAGAGATAAGAGAGAAGAAACCATATCAATTAGGGGGTTGAGAAGGACGAGAAAACTGATGAAGAGTGGTGGAAGCAGGAGCAGGATCAAGCGCCGAGTCAAGATCAGAAAGAAACATATGAGAAGTGGAACCAGACTCATGTCGACTACGTCTTTCATAAACAAAACCAGGTTTGAATCTTTCCATAATTATTGTGGAATCAGAAAAGCTAGGCAGAAGAGATAAAGATGCAGATTGTTGCTCAACATGAGATGGAGTTAAATATTGATTTTTAAAGAAAATAACATTTCTAGAAACTTGTATACGACGAGCATGGGGATCATAACAAACATAACCCTCTTGAGGGATAACATAACCAAGAAACACATATTTAACAGACTGAGCAGTAAGTTTATGTTATTCATGAGCAGGGAGATGCATAAAACAAACATAAACAAATGTACGAAGATTATAATATAAAGGAGAATGACCAAACTTAAAGAAAGGAGAAACATGATTTAACGTAGGAGAGGGTAAGCAATTGATCAAATGAACTGAAGTAGAAAGTGCTAAACCCTTTGCTTTGAAGAAAGTTATGAAACTCATTAGACATATTCGTCGACAGAATCAGGATGCAAGACCTTGATGCTGACGAAGAATTGAGTCTCAAGAAGTGCAAGAAAGCACTTAAAGACTGAAAAAAACTTCAGCCTTAGCTCGAAGAAAGTAAACCCAAGTAAAGCAATTAAAGTCATAAATAAAAATAACAAAATACTTGTAATGCATATGAGAAACAATGGGTGCAATACCCCAAACATCACTATGAATAATGTCAAAACATTGTGAGGCACGAGATGTATGATAAGGAAAAGTAGAACTTTACTTTTGCTAAGTTTTCATGATGTACAATAAAAAAAAAATCAAGAGAAGAACATGCTTTATTTCCCAATAATCTAGAATTAAACAAATTACGAAGTACATTAGAGTTTGGGTGGCCTAGACATCCATGCCACATCTTATTGCTAGAACCAACAAAATTACATGCAAAGAAAAGTAAAGAAAAACTAGTAATAATAGTGGAAGAAGAAATGTAAAGATAAAATAGTCGGCCCATTTTAGGCTCCTTCACGATCATCTTCCCTAACATTTGATCTTGCACAACACAACCAAAACGAGAGAAATGGACATCATAATTATTATCAACTAATTGACCAACATAAATAAGATTTGTGGAGAGGTCAGGAGACACAAAAATATCAGTTAAGGAAGATGAAAGATCACCAACAACACTGATAGACAAAGAACTACCATCGACGATGTTAATTTTCAGATTTCCCTTATAATTTCTGACATTGGAAAAAGGAACAACAATATTAGTCATATGGTTAGAGGCCCCAAAGTTAAAATACCATAACTTAGAAAAAACTTTATGATTACCTGAAAGCCTAAAAGTAGAAAAAGTATAAAAGGATCATTTGGTGTACCATTTTAAGAGTGAGTGCATTTGGGTTCATTAAGGTCGTAGGAGCAGGAATAAGAACAACTGGCGAGACAACAGGCAATGTAGCAGAATTAGAGGCACCAATGAAGGCATTATAAACAGTACCATGCTTCCGTTCAGGTCGAATGAGACAGACAGAGATGATATGACCCTGTTTCTTGTAGTAATTATAGAACTTCTTAGGACAATCCCGAGCAATATGACCAAAAGCTTTACAACTAAATCATTGGATAACACGTATGTCTCTACCCTTATTCCTCCCTTATGCTGCGTAAGCCACAAAAATATATGCACTAACATTAACCTGATGTTCTATGGCAGCCTGAGTTATAATACACTGCTCGTCACGAAAGAGTTCATTTAAACAGGCATCCAAAGATGGTACATGATGACAATTCATCATATTAGAACGTGCAGTTTCAAAATCAGAATGAAGCTTCATCAAGAATTGATCTTTTTTACTTGTATCATGCACTGCTTGAACAACAAATAGAGTTGCAACGGGAACATTAACATAATCAATATTTGAATAATTATCCCAAAGATTTTGAAAACCAAAAAAATATTCCTCAATTGAGAGACTTCCCAGTGTGAAATTAGCCATCTCATACTCTAATTGAAAACGCCGAGTCGTGTTGTCTTGATTATAAACCGTATTAAGATAATTTCACATGGTGGCAATAGTTGTTTAAGGCCTCAGATTGAGAACAAGGTGAGGCTCAACTGAGCTGAGGATCCAAGTCATAACCCGAACATCCTTGATTTTCCATTTAGACAAAGCTTCGACCTTTCGAGGTACGAGAGTACTCCTATCAATATGACCCCATAATTCTTTTCCTTTGACAAATAATTTAAATTGAAACTTCCAAGCATAATAGTTTTTGCTAGTAAACCGAATATGAAACGAGTCTACTTTATCGTATGATATGATCCACTGGAGGAAAATAATCACATGCGAGAATAACAATAAAGGTGTCGAAAGAAAGGAACTCACCAAAATGCTGAACAGATAGCGCTGAAAATTGATACCAAAAACAGAAAAAATATGCGCCGAAACAACACAACTAAACTAGAGGAAAAACATCGAAATCCAAAAGCCACTGAAACAAGAATAGAACCTAGAAACACATCAAAAGTTGATGAAATCCTAGTTACGGAATTGAAAATCAAGAACTCCAAATATCGACTAAGACAATGCCAAGAATAAAGAACCCACAAGGAAGCTCTCTTAAGATAGAAAAAAATTCGTGAAAGACAGGTAATCTAGTAACCTGCTTTTGATACCATGTCAAAATACTCAGAAAACTGTCAAAATACTTAGAAAACCCAAAGAAAACAAAAACATAGAACTCTGTTTTTGGAACCTAGCTGTCGTGAGTTCCCCTCCTTTTCTTACATATCCCTCCTATCTATACATGGAAGTATATGTTATACATGGAGTCTAACTGATTCCTAATATTTAGCCTATATTCATGGAAAGATAATCTTTATAGCTACTATTAAAAGAGTCCTAAAATTATATACAATAACACCTTCTGGTATAAGTCCTTTGCTGGTGAAAAGTTTCTTGTGGCATGCAAGAATTCTCCATATGATAAAGCAACATTTTTTGTGCATCAGTTTGCAATTGCATACTTATTTTTTTTTAAATAGAAATGATGCTCACCAATGCAGCTCTCATTGTCTTGAAGTCATTAGAAGAATATTTTAGCTAGACATAAGTAATAAAACTTTTTTTTATTACATAAATTCAATTTTTATTTCATATGGAAAAAGTCATCTTTTTCTCAACATTGCCTTTATTATTTGATTTAATAGCCTTTCGTTAAATAGGAAATATTTAATAAATATTGATAACTCTCGGATAGAGTATTAGAACGGAAAAATCCATTAGATAATAAACTCTTAGTTCTAAGTCATCTCTAGCGATAAATCAACAGTTCGAAGTGTTTTTTTTTCTTCATATTATTGATAAGCTAATTTTTATATATAGATAGAAGGATCTGTTTGGAAAGTAAGAAAATCCTTTGACATTTCTTTATTTGCAAAGAATTCTCAATGTGAAAACACAGAGACAAGCGGCTGGTCTTTGAATAGGAAAAATGGATTTGTAGGATCCCAAATGAATTGGCTTATTCAAAAAATGCTTTCTAAAATTCAATAATGAAACAAATAAGAACAAAAAAAAAATATTGCTATGTTTTTGCATGAACCTGATTCAAGATTACCTTGGACATGCTCAACTAGCCCTTTGGTTGCATTAGACCAAGTAGTTGCAACCTTATAGTCCTCACCACTATTTCTTGTTTCAACTTTTCCTAAGAGTTCTAACCATTCATTTGCGAGCACTGATGAAGTCCTATACAAGAGAGAATTGTCTATAGATAATTTGTTTTTAATTTCTAAATAGAAAATTGAGTAATTATAAAATAAACACACACACACACACAAAAGATAGTTTTAAAAGAAACATATACTCCCCAACTCTAAAGTCAGCCGCACAAGAGCTTCCACCACAACAATAAAAATAATGATATCTCTACTCAATACCCTTTTCATAACCAAAACTCAACAAGCCAATTTTAATTATATATAAAAGCAAGAAATATAGATAGAAGACACAATTACCCACCCTACCACCCAAATAAGAAGGTGTTCGATTCTTGAACATTTTGTAGTCTTTTAATGGAATCACCATAATTTCCTCTAAATAACAATAGAATAAAAAAATCATAACATATCCAACATCCCAAAATCAATATCATAAATATAATTAAATACAAAAAGGGAATAAAATAAGTTGCAAAAGTTTGTTTTGGTTAATGGGTAATTTTGATACCAAATTAAAAACAAAGCCCAGTTTTATATTTTGTGGAAATTTAATCTCTAATACAAGCTCTTGAAAATGTAGTATTAACTTGATTTAAATAAATTATACGAGTGAATGAGAAATTAATTTTAAAGAATTTTTAGTTGACATGTTTTAGTAAAACTCAAAATCTTTTAAAAAAACTTTTCACATAGAAAAAAAAATAAAATTTTTTGGTATTTATAAAATAAAAAGTTGAGAAGTTAAGATTGAACCCAAAATACACCCAATTCTTCTTAGAAGAAATATGTCCTCAATAAAGTGGGTTTTATGCTTCAACCCACACGAGTGCATGTAGGCTTAGGGTTAATGCTTGAGTTTATTGTAAAATAAATTTTTAGACTATAAAAAATTATGTTTTGGTCAATCTATTATAATTTGGGGTTTGAATTTATAATTCTTTGATTCTATTATAATTTGGGGTTTGAATTTATAATTCTTTGATTTATAAAAAATTATTTTTTCTTGTCCATGTTTTGTACAGCTCAACCCATAAATATTAAAATATAAACAGTCCTTTCTAGAAGTATTTTTTTCAAACCAAAACAATTTTTTCAGCTTAAAAATCTGGATTTATGGCCAAAATGCTTGAGTACCTCCACCTCATGCTTGCCAGCATCCACATCTAGCCTGCAAACCGAGGAGATTATCATTGAAAAGAAAACACAACAATTTTCAAGAACCAACAAAACCCTATACAAAAACTTACCATTATTAGAGGATCTTGCTTACAAATGCAGTGTTGGCATTCAAATAAAAAAACAAGTCCTCCACCTCTTAAGAAATCACAGGCAGCCTCCATCAGTTCTTTATCAACATCCCCAGGTGAGTAGCATTGAAGGGCTGGTCCAGATCGGGCACCCAAAAACAAGTGCAAAGTGGATTAAAGGAGATAATTGGTTATGACACAAATAAAATCCCAAACAGAACACTATCCGCTGTTCATCCACTAAAATGGATGATTCCAAATAATAATAATAATAATAAGAGAATAAAGAAATAGCAGAATAACACTGACCTGCAAGCAGAACCCTACAAGACTATCAAGACATGATAACCAAAAAAAGAAAAAAGAAAAAAAAAAGAGTATTTCAAAATTATAAAAGAGGAGATTATTTTTTATTCATTTATTATTTATAGGGAGGGAAGGGAAATAGCGGGAAGACCATGATGGTGACCTCAACTCCTGTCCTGAGGCACCGGTTAATTTTTCAACTCTTCCATTGCTTGCTTTCTCACCAAATCACCACTAAACTAAGCTATGTGAATTGGGATTTGTGGAAGATTTTGTTTATTATTGCCCCGTGGTGGAAAGACAAATATCTACAAAAGAATTGCCCAAGGCAATCTTTGAAGGTTTTGCAAGTGAACTATTTTGTGGAAATAAATTTTTTAGGTATACTGTGTTCCAAATGACTGCTTTTAGTCATGCTTTTAAAAAAAGGGTGTTAAGTTTCGCAGAACTTTCATGCTTTTTTAACACCTGCTCTCTTAAAAGATTGAGTTTGTGTAATATCTGCATATCGTTTTGTAATTTTACTTCGAAGTTCATATAATTTGCATAAAAAACTTGTACACAGGGACTTGAAATGATGGAGGAATCATTATCTCGCCATTAACTCTTTTGCAATCTTTTTTGTCTGGTTCCATTGTGTGCATGCACCATACATGTGAGACTGAGAGCAGTCAGCACGTTAAAGGGAAGATTGTTAATGCTAGAAACAAAGGCATATTATGGTTTGAAGAGCTGAAAGAGACCTCGAGTAGGTAAAGTAAAACAGAGAACTCTTGAAGAAATACTCAGGGTCACGTTTAAGAGCACTTTTTAAGAAGCAAATAGACCCTAGCATGATCTTACACGTGATATTTTCATGTTGCTGATATAATATAGCATCATGTTTTCAACAGGCCTCCAACATTACTGATCAGCCAAGAAACAACACAACAAGCTATGTTGATCATTGAAGTTTCCAGAGTACCCTTTTTTTAATTTTCTTTCCACCTTGCTAAAGGAAAGTAGGAAAAGCTGCAATTAGGAGGCAGGGTAAGTACCTTGATCAGTAATTTGGGCCCCCTCATCCAGGCAACATAAATTCCATAAGAATCAGCACATTTCTAATATGGACAGCTATGCACAAGCTCTCGTTCCAATGTAGCTTACACCTGGATGAAGTTCAACTAGTACGCAAGCAGTACTCAGATGAATGCCCTGCATCCCACTCTATTTCTCCACATGCCCCAAGGACTTTTGCAGAGATGTAATCATCCACCTGAATACCTTCTGCCTGCATCCTATACATGAGCTTCAAAGCCTCTTGGCAGAGCCCATTCCTTACATAGCCCATAATCATAGCCCTCCAAGTAACCAAATTCCGCTCTGGCATACTGTCAAAAACTTGAATTGCCTCTGATACATACCCACATCTGGCATACATATGAATTAAAGCACTACCTACAAACACATTAGATGAGGCAGGGGTCTTATTGGCAGAGGAGTGGATCAATTTCCCTTGCAGAACAGTTTCAAGATTGGCACATGCTTTCAAAGCTGATGAATAAGTAAATGAATTGGGTTCCACACCTTCCTCCATCATTTCTTTCAAAAATTCAAGGGCCTCAGACTCATGCCCAAGACATGCATGACCAGAAATTATGGCAGTCCATGAGACAACATCTCTGAAAGGCATTTGTTGCAGGACTTTTGAAGCAGTATGGGACTCCCCACATTTACAGTAGAACCACACAAGAGTACTTCCTAAGTATTCATTTGATTGGCTGCAATGCTTAATGATTTGTGCATGAACTTCCCTCCCAGCAAGCAATGCCCCACTCAAGCCACATGCCCTGAGCATACTTACAATGGTCAAGTTGTTAGAAACTACCCGTCGTCTCTGCATTATTCGAAAAAGACATATAGCCTCCTCGCCAAGCCCCTTCCTAGCATACCCTGCTATAATGGATGTCCATGTAACCGTGTTCCTCCTCCTCATCCCATTGAAAACTTTTGAAGAATCTGAAACCTCTCCACATTTAGCATACATATCCACCAAAGAAGTCCCAACAAAAACATCATCTTTATACATCTTCTTCACTATAGCCCCATGTATTTGTTTCCCAAACTTCAATGCCTTCTCCTCTCCACATGCCTTCAAAATGCCAGATGCAGTAAACCCATTAGGCAAAAACCCACCATTCAACATTTGTGTGAACATCCTGAAAGCCTCTTCACAGCGCCCTTGTTGGGAGCAAGCAGTAATCATTGTTGTCCAAGAAACCACGTCCCGCTCGACCATCCGATCAAACACACAAAATGCGCTCTTCAAATCACCACATTGAACATAGAAATAAACAACAGCACTATCCACGATCAAATTCCTCCAGTTACCCTTTACAACACGAGCATGGACTTGTCTTCCTAACTCAAAATCTAATCTTCTACTACACAAATTCAACACACACACAAAAGTCTTGCTATTTGGCACAACCCCATCCTTTATGGCCTGGCTAAAATAACTTAAAGCTTCATCATCTAAACCAAACTTATAGTACCCATTTATCATTGCCGTCCAACTAACAACATTTCGTTCAGGCATTGCATCAAACACCTTTCGCGCCTCAGGTAACTCCCCTAATTTCAAATACCCACTCAACAAATTATTATTGACATAAGTGCCCGAGTCTCTCAAACACTTTAAGAAAACCGCGTGTATTCTTCTAATGTCTTTTACCCTGTAACAAGACTGCAGCCAAAGTGCAAGCAAACTAGAGTCAACAAATTCACTAGCTGATTCTGTTTTTGAAAAATGAAGACCTGGGGTTCCTTTATATCCGGGAGAATTTGTGGTTGCTGGGTATTCAAAATAAGAAGCAGAAGGTAAATCACTAGTGCTCTTGCAAGAGAAACAATGAGAATTAGAGTAATTATTATTGTTTCCTTTTTTTGAAGCACGTTTGTGTTTTGTAAAGGACGGTGGCGGTTGGATGTTGAAAGGAGAAGATTGTTGGAGGAGAGACGTGTTTGGTAAAACACATGCCGTTAAAGAGAGCATTTGCGCACCGTCGTTTCTTCTTCTTCTTCTAAAAAAAACTCTGCTGGAGCAGCTAGGGTCGCAGGGATAAATTTGGGAGAGCCGTTGGCTTTTTCCCTCCTTGACAGCAATACTAGCTGAAAAGGACTAATTTCCCCTTGCAAAACAACGGCGTCGTTTGGTACGAATATTTTATTTAGGAAGATGGGTCCCGATAACGACACCGTTTTCTCTCTCGAAGAATAAGCTAAAACCTCGAGAAAATATCAGATCAGATGGTTCCAAACTTTTTCTGCTAAAACCCACCCTCTCTCTTCCTCTTAAATATGATGCTCTTTGTTTGTGCCTGGTCGCTCACTGGTTAGTTGATAAATTAGAAGCCCTAAAAAAAACTGAAAAGAGAAACTTATAATTTGGTCTCCAAAATGGAGCTGGCCTGTGCTTCTGTGCAGGCTTCTTGCTCTCTGACTGTACCGGCTTCTTCAATCACCTCGCGACGTCGGTCTCCTTCTCTCTCCTTCTTCAGATATTCAATTTCAAACCCTATTATCTCTTCGAAACTCAATGGTAATATAAAGCCACTCAATGATTTTTTTTCTTATTGCTGCTATTCCAACCTTTAATTCCGGTAATTGCCACAAATTGGGTGTTTTAGTGTGAGAAATTGCTTATATTTTATGAAATTCCAGGCTGTAGTTTACCAGTTAAGTCAGCGAGGCGGCGAAAATCCTCTCTTCTTGCTGCTGTTGGGGGCACAACTACTGTACCGAGTGATTGTGAAGGAGAGAAGTTGTCGTTTTCTGGTTCGTCTGAACCAGCGGCTATTAATGATGACGAAAATGATGGTGTTGATGATGGTAAAATGGCACGAGTATGCGATAAATTAATTGATGTTTTCATGGTCGACAAGCCCACTCCAAATGACTGGAGAAAGTTGCTCGCTTTTAGCAAGGAATGGAACAATTTACGGCCTCATTTCTACAAGAGGTCTCAGGAACGAGCGGATAGCGAGGATGATCCTGGGAAGAAGCATAATCTACTCAAGTTTGCAAGGAAATTTAAAGAGGTTGGTTTAGTATTTAATGAAGCTTGTAGTTATGTGAATTCCCTATTTTACTTGGCTGGCAATGCGATATCTTTCTTAATTGTGTTTGTGTTTTGGTATGGATTAATTTGTGAATTTTGTTTCGATAGATTGATGAAGATATGCAAAGACATAATGAACTTCTTGGAGTGATCAAGAAGGTACCATCGGAGTTAAGTGAAGTTGTTGCCAAGCATCGTAAAGACTTCACAAAAGAATTTTTTGCGCATCTTTACACTGTAGCACAATCAAATCATGACAATCCAAGTGAGCAAAATGGTGAGTGTGTGTTCTCACCTTTTTGTTGATGTATTTATTTGTGGGAACACTGTATTCCTAGTTGGTTGTGGCGGGGTGATCAGATATCAAGTCTAACTGGTAGCAAGATTGGAAGTTGTATAATTATGCTACCTGTTGCCTGTTCTAGAGATCAAAAAACTGATACTGTTATATAAACATATGCGCTTTTTTTTCTTGAAAGATTGATTCACCTCCATCCATGGCAGTGGCATGTGAGAGCTTGTGGCAATAGCAGTCAGATCTCAATCACCTTGTCTGCTGTAACTAGTTCGCTGAGACTTTCAGACAAGCATACTCTGTTGTCATAGCTGTGCAAAGTCCATGATGGGGATAGGCTTTTATCCTTTATTTTCTTCAAGTATAATTGGATGCTGCTCCAATGATTGGGCTAATCCTTCATTTGTCAAAGACTTCTTGTTGAATGTTAGCATGAATGGAAAACCTGCCATTAGGATTGAGCTGAAAATACATTTTTTTCCCTGTTTCGTCTTGTGTATTGGGTGATACTCAGTTGTATTTTCTCGTTTGCGAAGCCCTGGCAAAGCTTGGAAATGACTGTGTAGCTGCTGTACAAGCTTATGATAGTGCAACAGAGAACACGGAAGCATTGAATGCTGCAGAAATAAAGCTCCAAGATATCATCAATTCTCCTTCCTTGGATGCTGCTTGCAAGAAGATAGATGATTTGGCTGAAAAAAATAAACTTGATTCAGCATTGGTACTGATGATCACAAAGGCATGGTCAGCCGCTAAAGAGTCCAACATGACAAAAGATGAGGTATAGTGATTTCTGGCCTCAAACAATTGCTCTCTTCACCATTCAGAGATAGTGGGACAAAATCTTTATTAGAAGGGCAGTCATGTTACGCAGATGGATCACATGAAATTGTCAAGCAGGAACCATTACAAGAAGCAATAGTGTTTGTCACTGTCATGTCGTTTCCCCCTTCTAAGGGGAATGGAGCAGTGATTTTTCGTTTGCTATGCCATTTTCATTCAGAATGCACAAACCAGCCATTGGAAAAGAATTATCAGATTCATCATTTTATTTCTTTTTGTTAGATTGTTGCTCTAGCGTGGATCATCTGTTGCTCTGTATTGCAGGTCAAGGATGTACTGTATCACCTATACAAGACAGCAGTAGGTAATCTTCAGAGGAATGTGCCCAAGGACATTAGAATACTGAAGTATCTTCTCACAATTGAGGATCCTGAGGAGTGTTTGTGTGCCTTAAATGATGCATTTACTCAAGGAGAAGGACTTGAGGGGAAGGATGTGGACTCTCTATACACGTATGTACATGAAATTTGGTTGTTTTATGTTTATTGTGCATGAATTTATCAGCTGTTTCTTAGTCATTGCTAGTTTGAGTGACATAAACATCCATAGTCAAGGTTTCAAGCATATACTTGGCTGTTTCTTGACCAAGGGAAATTGTCCTGATTGAATACTTTTGTTAAAACTCATAAAGAAAATGATGGATACTAAGGATAGGTAGGATTGCTTAGATCCTTCCTGCATGACTTTGTGATGGAAGCAGAGGTTTTCCCCCCCCTAACTTCTCAATCTACACGTACAGAACATTTCTTTAGTAACTTCATTACTTTTGAATTGTTGCTACTGTGTAGGACTCCAGAAAAGCTATACAGCTGGATAAAAGCTATGGTAGATGCTTACCATTTAAGTCAAGAAGGCACACTCATGAGGGAGGCTAGAGATCTGATGAGTCCAAAGACCATAAAAAAGATGGAGGAACTGAAGAAGCTAGTGAAAGACCATTTCATGTGATAAAGAGCTGAGTGGCACCTTCCGGAAGCATCAACATATTTTCCCTGGTGCGGATTCCTTGAAAAGTCTTTCCACGTGATTCTGGACATGAAAGCGAACCTTGATTAGCGTTGTTGATTACTCTTATCTTGGGGATAGTATCTGTAAGACTAACATAGATGATTGTTGAAACACCAGTAGCTCTTATAGTCCCTCTAG
>Ga0325403_1002751_pt1 | contig 15714 bp, 18 predicted proteins | sample PopdelMetagenome_19_FD_205665 | JGI IMG/M metagenome (GOLD analysis project Ga0325403, IMG submission 205665) | Populus deltoides microbial communities from Bellville, Georgia, United States - Xylem-PdKOR-R4 | ecosystem: Host-associated > Plants > Phyllosphere > Stem > Wood/Secondary xylem...
TATATATATATGGTTTCGACTGTGGGCGTAGATTTACTCCTGTTCTGTCTTTCTTATTATTTTCTGTGCTACTTCCCCTCTGAAACAGTTTAATTTCGACCTTTTATATACCATGCTTCGTCAATCTTACAGTTTATTGAATGTGTTTTTGTCAGAAATCGTGCCCAACATGATTTATATATATGTAAGATATAGCCCTACGTACGTATTGTGTCACGTTTCAATTATAAACTTAAAAATTATTTGGTTTTTATTATTTAAACTTGTTTTTCATTTTAATTAAATTGTGTTAAAAACTGGGGTTAAGAAAAATATAGCTTAAAATTTTTTTAAACATGTTTTTTTTTTTTTAAATTGTAAAAGTTACCATAGTATCAATCATGTCTATGCACACCATTTAAATCATTCTTCAGATTAAAAAATAAAAAATAAAATCCAGCAGGTGCAAAAAAAAATGTCGGGGTTAAACAAGGTTTAATGTCCTTTTAATGCTAAAGCAACCACTAAAAGGGTCTCTTTTCAAACGTATAATATTTCACTATGACTAAATGTTCAAAGTTTTTCTTTTTCTTTTTTTGCCCCCAAACTTTGTTTCAGGAAATTGCATCTTTTCAGGGCCAAAATAAAATGATGAGTGATTTAATTTTATTGACCTATGACAGATTGAAAGCTTGAAAGCAGGAGGATTAATGTGGAAAAGACATCAAAAATGGATGGTAGGTTCAAAGAAATCAAGAAAAGTCCAATAATTATTCATGTTATCCACGAATTTCATGGAACAAAAGGAATTTGACGGTAATTATTTAGAGTTATAATGTTGCCTAATTAAAATAACACATCTAAGTCGAAGATGACATATCCAATCCAGTTTGATTTTAGGTTTTTAGATTGTTTTATAGGTTTTTTTATTAATGAATTGGTTTCTAGGTATCTAAAGGTATTGGTAAGGTTTTTTAAATTGAAACGTCTTAAAAATAAGATTTCTAGAGTAAACAACTCACTACCCTAATTTTCTGAGCATCATAATAGTGGCTAAAATTTGAGTTGGCGTCGTCGTGTAAACCATAAAATGTTTTTAGAGAATTTTAAATTTGTGAGTGAATTTCTTTATTTTTCTTGTAATTGTGAAACGACCAAGCTTGTGAGTGGCTTTAAGATGATTTTAAAAAGGGAAGGAAACGCTTAAAACAAGAGTAAGGAGAGATTAAACGGAAAGAAAGAGAGAGATAGAGGGGGAAAGTAGAGAAATCAAGGAAATAAGAAGAAGGGTGGTGACAATTTCGATTGGTTGCATTTCAAAGCTCTCATAATTACTTGGTAAGGTGCTAATAACCTAATCATAAAGGTTTGAGTAAAATTGAAATGATTTAGGAGAAAATTAAGAGCACTTCGGTTGGGGTTCTTGGTAAAAAAAATTAGGAAAAATGTAAAATTAATGGAAATTAATCTATTTGGGATGGAATAGGACAGAAAGAGTATAGAAACCTTGGGAAATTGAAGAGTGAATTTGAAAAATTAAGGGTTATATAGCCAAGCAATAAAGAAAAAAAAAAGAAGAGGAAATTAAATTTTTAGTTTAAATGCATAATTATTATGATCATATCTAGAGTTGAAAACATTGTTTTATTAAATTTAATTGAGATCTTAGTATGTGTTGGAATTGAGATTTCCTTGAGAAAGTTAAGGGTTAAATGCATGGTTGTAAATGTAAATGAAATGATATGTGTTAGTATTAAGTGAAAAGTGGATTGAATGAGTATAGATAATTCATTGTGGGAGATGCATTGATGAATGTTGAATCTCCTTATTGAAATCAGGAGCTGTATCAGGAGTTGGTCAATCAATGGAGAGAGCGAGGACTATTGGATGAGCAAGTAGGTGCCTATCACCTTGTTCCATTTAAAATTTCAGTATTGCCTTTAGTTTTATCTTATTTTTCTTAATGGATAATAGTGAAAATGGTGTTGCAAAAAGAGGAATTATTTGTGATCCAATTTAAATAGAAGTTGATCATCTAGTGGAACCCGGGGGGTTATTGACGGACCCCAATAATATCCGATACTTAGCATGTCATGACAATAATAGCTAAGAAAATGATCATCGATGTTGATAGATAGTGTTAACGGATTCAAAGGATGTTCGATCCTTAATAAGTTGTGATGATGGTATTTAAGGAGATGATTATTGATGTTGGTTGATAATGTTGACGGACTCAAAGGATGTTCGACACTTAGTGTGTCGTGATAACAGTAACTAAGGAAATGATTATTGATGTTGGTCGATAATGTTCTGTTAATTTTTTTATATGTTAGTATTTGCTTATAATTAATGATTTTTTTATAATATTTATTGGTACGAATAATTCTTGATTTATTTAAGTAGATGTATATATAAGTTTTTTGTTTTTTATTGAGAATTTTTTTAATTATGGCAAAAATCACATTAGAAAAGCCTGCATATTTTTTAATGAAAATTAAAATTATCCGACCTCAGTTCTAAAAAATACAATAGATTGTACTTTCCAAGACCAGTACAAAGCACTTGTATTAAAAAAACACTAAACGGTATCACAAACGGGGTAAATATTAGATGAGTCTGAGTCGTCACGAGCTCCCTAATATAAATCATATACGACCCACCCACCACAATGCGATTGTGGGAGAAATTTATAGACTCATGACATGAACACTGTTCGCTCGCTCATGCAATACAATCTTTTTCTTTTTACGAGAAGTTGATATGGTCTCGACGGTGGATGCAGATGAATTTTGTTTATAAAAACGTTCGTCCTCATGCTTTCTTCTTCCTGATATTTATTATGCTGCTACCTGCCTGCCACCAACAAGTAGATATATACAATTCTTGCCTCAAGGATGGTCATGGGAGCTCTGATCTTACATAATAATAAGGATAATGTTTTTTAGAGTTCCAATGACAATATCTCCAGTCTGTTTAGATCTTCAAGATAAATAATATTTATATCTCTCGTATATTACCAATGAACATTTGTCCCTTTAACAGGTGTGATGTGTGCAGTGTAATAGCTGGCTGGAAACTAATGAACGGAAGAACATGAGCTGTCATAATTTCTGAAGCATATCCGTCTATCAAGATATGGCCTCTGCGAGATACTGGAACAGCAACTAATGTTGCAATTTCAATAAGTTGACTCTCCATTGTAGATCTGGATCAAGAAAAACGTAAGCCCTTGTGGCCTTCTACGGTGGTGTTCTCGCACCCCCCCTGCATCTAGGGTTCTTGACGCGCCTTTGAGATAAATATGATATGGGATAGGTAGTCTCTAGCCATCTTGCTTCGAAAACTTAACTGTATAATTTGATTATTTTCGGAGACGAAAAGCTTGGGAATGTCATAGTGCATGGGGGTAATTCTCCTTTTTCTTACTTTAGTTCCGCTCAGGCACGACGAACATTCAGTATTTCAAAACTCATGCCCTCGGCAAACTTCGCCTAGCTAGGACAGTAGCAATAATATAATTAACTGGAATTTATACATAACACGAATCTGGAGTGGCTCCTTTCATGATATAACTAGAATTTTATTTGAAACTGGGTCATGATATTGTTCAGGAATGGAGAATTCTCTCTTAATGCGACAAGAAAATACATGCATGTAAGGGTTTGAGCTTCTAAATAATAAGATCTATGATTTTTTCTGGTTTTCAAGTGATAAAATTCTTAAAAGTAATTTCATCTCCTCGATCTAGTTAACACCGAGTCACCCATGCTAGCTAGAACTAGAGATTTTAAATTCGGAGGGAGAAAGGAGATCGTAAATTTAAAGTTAACATATTTCCTACTGTTAAAACTATTGATAAATTCATTACCATTTGTTAATTAAAAGCTCGTTTATCTACACAGTGAACCGTATTTCAAACCGTGATTTGCCTCATAACAAGCATCCATTTTGGATGTGGACGGTGTTTTTTTTAATTTTAATTTTTTTTGTTTAAAATAATTTTTTTATATGTTTAAATTATTTTGATGTGCTGATGTTAAAAATAATTTTTATAAAATAAAATTTTTTTATTTTAATATATTTCTAAATGAAAAACACTTTGAACCGTCACCGCTACCATAATTTTAAACACACCCAAAAAGCATCAAATGCTTTTTACACGATCGACCATAGTTTCAAACGAAATGCGGTTGGCACCGTAGATAATAATCTGAATAAAATCTCATAATTGATACACAACGATGAATATTGTTATAATCTAATTTTTTACTTTTTATTTTTTAAAATATTTTCAGAATACAAAGCAAATTAATTAAAAAATATATGTTTTTAATGTATTTGCATCATTTTCAGCATTTTTAACATCTTCTCAAAAGAAATCAAAATTCAAATTACTTTTCAACGCGTTGAGTGTTTAATGCGCCATCCTCAAATCATTGAACAATTTTATTGATTTGTCATTGAAGTTGTCTTTAAAAAAAATATCAAAACACAAAAATATAAGAAAAAAAAAACAAAAAATATTGTTTGGACAAGGGGACCAAAAATACAAAAAAAATAAAATAAAGGACCAAAGTTTTTTAAGTTGCTTGGGGACCAAGCAGCTGGGAGGAAAATGACAAATTAATTTACATATAAATAGATAGTTGTAGCACACACAAAGAAAAGAAGACTAGAAAGAAAAGAAAAAAAAGAAAAATAAAAGGTTGTTCCAACATTCTCCCTACACACACAAATAAAAAAAAACACTAGCCCCATCTTGACAAACATAACCGCCAACCATACAAGAAAAAGAAGCCCCCAGCTTTAAGCTTCATCTTCCACCCATTACAGTTCCTCCGACAAAACCTCCTCTCTGCATCTTCTTTTCTAAGATAGCCATACCAAACGCTCCACCATCATTTTCTGATCTAAACACTTCATTTCTTTTTCTAGCTTGCAACATCAATAACATAAAAGAATCAACACCTCATTATCACCAGTAAAGGCCTCATCTTTGGTCAGTCTCTTCTCCTCCAACCATACAGATAGTAGTAGCAATTTCTTCAACTCATCATCAACACCATTAAACTAAGACAACAACTTCACCAACCTCTAAATAGTAACTAAACACCCAAACTAGCCTCTTTTTACCCCTATTGTCACTCATTATTTGACCACCATCAGCCACACATCATCCCCTTCAACTAACATCTTAACATTGTTTCTACACCTCAAATCTCCTCTCATCACAACCATCTATGTACTAGCCTCACACACGATAGCTCCTCCACATCTCAACCTACAACCCCAACTCACCTCAAGAGACTCGATGGTTTAGTCAACCCTGAAAATCAGACTCTTTCACAATCAAACACCCTAGCATCGGGCCTGAAATCAACTCAGCCCTTGGGCGACCCGCTAGTAGCATTGTTTATCACCATCAAAAGCCCCCTTTGTCACCACCAGAAACAGTCGACATCCTTTCAATCATAACAACAGTCGCATGAGGAGAAAGAAAAAATAAGAGGACCAAAGCTTTGGAAGGCTAGATCTCTTTCCTTAAAGAGCGTGAAGGAGCACTGCTGGTGTAGGAGAAAAAAGGAGGTAGGTGAGCACCCAATCCACCAACCATGCTTGTCTGGTAGTGGCACGTGGTACATGCACCATCACTATTCCAATAGTCTTTCAATGTCTATTTTAGTATTCCTTGGACATTTCAAACGCCTTAGAAGGTCGATCCATAAACTCAAACTATTTTTTTACAAATTGCTATAACATTGTGAAATTTAGGACAAATTGTTTATTGTTGTGTATATTTTTGGATTGTTTGGATATTATTTAAGTTGAATTTATATGTTTTTTTTATAATTTGCATTGAATTGTGAGTTTATTTTGAAGGTTATGATTGCTAATTGAATATTAAATGTTGGTTCATGATTTAGGGTTGAATTTATGTTAATTTGAACATTAAATCTTTATGCTTGGATTTATTTGAATTGACATGAAATTTGAACGAAGTAGAGGAAATTAATAAAATTTATGTGGATGTTTGACATTGTTTGGTTTTGAGTGATGAACAATAATTTGTTTTGAATTGATATCATGATTCAAATAACTTTAATAAAAACATTTTATTTGCGTCTTGCCAAGCACAGTCTTTGACCGGTTTTAATTAATTTTAAATTTTTGAAAGATCATTTTGCAATTAATTTAAATTTTCTACGTTTTTCTACCCTCACATGTTTAATATTTGGAATTGTGGCCTACACGCGAAGTGTTTTTTTAGTATTAAAGGAATCGATTTCCTTTCATAAAAACAACAACAACAACAACAAATCTTTCTTTTAAAAATATAATTTTTATTTTAATTTGTATATAGTCAAGTCTCTCAAAAATAAATTATATTTGTATATTTTAGCATATTAAAAAATAAAAAAAATAAGCTTTTTATTTTTACATGTATTTTTAGATTTGGCAGTTTATTAAAACCGTGAGAATTGGGCATACATTTTAAAAATACCAAAATTTTATTTCCTTTGTCCCAATATCAAGGATTATGAACTTATACATAAGATGTATTCCTGATATTTAAAGAAAAAAATAAAAATAAAAAAATATTGACTTTAGAATGGCTAGGCTTTAACCTAATTAATAAGATAAAGATTTCCTTACCAATGATGATTTTTCTTAAATTTTAGATAGACTAGTGTGGCTAGAAAACAAAACAATACTTTAATTTATATTTGACAAATAAACAATATAACTTATTTTAAGAAAGGTATACTAAGGGTGATATGTATTTTCTCCCTATTCGCAACCATTCTTTTTATTCAGACTCTAACACTAGTTAGAGTTTTCAATGACTAAAATTGACAACTCTATTTTTTGTTTTTACTATAAAAAATTAAAATTTCTTATTCTTTCTTCTATCACTAAATTAAGCAATGCATTTCTTTACTAGGGAAACTGCCCATAGCCCTCTTCTTTTTATTTTCAGCAAGAGAATAATTACCGTGACATCACATTCATGCAACAAATATCATGATCGCATGCAACTTCATAAGATGGATCCCTTATGGGGCTCCCCTTCCCCCCACCCCCAGCATTATAAATACATGCAACTCATCTTACAATTGTCATTGCACCAAACCAAGTAGACTACACCGCTACCTCTTAAAATGATAAGCTCTCAGATTCAAAAGCTCAACTCCACCGAACCCTTGTCATCACTTTTACCAAAACCCTCAATCCTGAGCCATGGAAACCCCAGCCTTCCGATTTATAAGCAGCAACATTTACCTAAAAGGCAAGCTAACTTTAGAATCCGTGCAGCTCTTGGCAATGCCAAGGTTTTATCTAAACCATCAACAACAGAAACTGCTGTGAAAGTTAATGCAACTGTTACGGTTAAAGTAACAATTGGTGGAATTTTCTCCAATATTGGTTTAACAATACCTCTTGATGAGTTAACTGAGGTATTTGGTAAATCTTTTCTTTTGGAGCTTGTTAGCTCACAGCTTGATCCCAGTAAGTAGTGCTTCTGATTTCTCTTTCTATTTACTGATATTTTGGTAGTGTTGCATGTAACTATAAATTTTTTCATGAACTTATACATGTCTGGTATATTATTGGGCAGATACTGGATTAGAGAAAGAAACAATCAAGGCTTATGCTCACAAAGCAAGCCAAAAAGATGATGAGGTGAAATATGAGACTAAATTCACGGTACCGGCAGGATTTGGAGCGGTTGGAGCAGTTTTGGTAGAGAACCAACATCACAAGGAAATCTTTCTTAAAGACATAGTTCTTGAAGGATTCCCTAATGGCCCCGTCAATGTTGAATGTGATTCATGGGCTCATTCTAAATATGATGATTCTAAGAAGAGAATTTTCTTTGCCAACAAGGTCCTACTCTTTTCCAACAAATGTAAAGATTTTCCATTATCGGCAAATAAACTTACTAATCTCTATGTACAAAAATTTCATGAATTCACGATAGAGAGGAAGGGAAAAACAACGTAAACTAAACTAGAAATAAAAGAAAACGATGTGTGGTTCAAATTTAAAAAATAATATAAATTATATCCTGAGAACTCGTTTAAAAATTTAAGTTATTGAGTTAAAATAATTCTTTGATATGATATCGAAACGTTGATGATCAAGTTATCACGAGTTTGAATTTTACTATTTTTATTTATTTTATAAAAATTAAGTATAAAGCAACGTGGGTTTGTAAAAGTTTCAGGTTAAAAAAAAATTTATTTAAAAAGATGTGTTAGAAAATAATATATAGTATAAAATAAAATTTTCGTAGCTTTGATTGTTGACTTTAGTTGTTTTTTATCTGGTTATGTGCTAATGAACCAGTCCTACATAACTTCCGAGACCCCTGACGGACTGAAGAGGCTAAGGGAGCAAGAGTTGGAAGATATACGAGGAAATGGAGAAGGGGAGAGAAAGTCACATGAGAGGATCTATGACTACGATACATATAATGATCTTGGTTTTCCAGATATAAGCAGTAAACTAGCAAGGCCTGTGCTAGGCGGCAAAGAGCGCCCGTACCCAAGGCGTTGCAGAACCGGACGCCCGCGCACTAGAAAGGGTCAGCAAAATTCCTGATGACAAGAAAAGGAAATATTTCACAATTTATGATTCTATTTAGAATATCAGATAATTATTTTGGTTATGAATGCAGACCCATCGTCCGAATCAAAAAGCCTCATTAACTATGTGCCGAGGGATGAGGTTTTCTCGGAGGTGAAACAAATCACATTCTCAGCAAAGACATTGAAGTCTGTGTTGAACGCGCTCCTGCCATCGATTGAGTCTGTTTTTGAAGATCCAAAACTTGGATTCCCTTACTTCAATGCCATAGACTCTCTTTTCGACGAAGGAGTTACATTGCCTAAGCCGAAAAATACAGGGTTTCTCCGCACGGTTTTGCCAAGGCTTGTGAAAACTTTTAGAGAGGGAGGAGATGAATTGTTGCTCTTCGACACTCCTGACATGATTGATAGTATGATTCCCCTTCTACCTCTTCTCGTGCACATATATTTATAGAATAAATTTCTTACAAATAGGTTTCTTCTGCAGGAGATAAATTTTCTTGGTTCAAGGATGAAGAATTCTCTCGGCAAACACTGGCTGGTCTAAATCCTTTCAGCATACAGTTAGTCACGGTAAGAAAATCCGTATTGAATCATTTTTGCATTAGTGGTAGAAGGGTGACAGAAAAGTAAGAAGATTATTGTGACTTCTTTCAAGCAGGAATGGCCCCTAACAAGTAAGCTTGACCCTGAAATCTATGGCCCTCCTGAATCAATGATCACAACAGAACTATTGGAAAAAGAGATTGGAGGAATTATGACCGTTGAAGAGGTAAGGGTGTAGACACTGGTAAACAAGCTAATTTTCTATTTTGTATTGTTTCACAACATTTTCCAAATTAAGTTCTTGGATCTTGGTGGTTTGTAGGCTATGAAACAAAAGAGGATTTTTATGTTGGATTATCATGATTTATACTTGCCTTATGTGAACAAAGTGAGAGAGCTTGAAGGAACTACTTTATATGGATCTCGTACGCTGTTCTTCCTCATGGAAAATGGCACCTTGAGGCCTCTGGCCATTGAACTCACCAGGCCACCATCCGGTGACAAGCCACAATGGAAACAAGTGTTTACACCCAGCTGTTCCGATGCCACTGGTTGCTGGCTGTGGAGGCTGGCCAAAGCTCATGTTTGTGCTCATGACTCCGGTTACCACCAGCTCGTCATTCACTGGTAGGTTCTAAGTTGAGATTAATAGTATGTCACTTGTAAGATTTGATGAGTTAAAGAAATTATGCATTTTTATGAACTTACTTGTCATTCATTGGTACAAACTCGAAGCCATGATCATGGAACTTAAACTTTGGGACCTTTTTTTTTTTTTGCAGGCTAAGGACACACTGCTGTGCAGAGCCGTACATAATTGCTGCTAATAGGCAACTAAGTGCAATGCATCCAATCAATAGACTTCTACGTCCGCATTTCCGATACACAATGGAAATCAACGCTCTTGCTCGAGAAAGCCTCATCAATGCAGCAGGAATAATTGAAACCACTTTTTCTCCTGGAAAATACTGCATGGAGCTCAGCTCAGTTGCTTATGACAAGCTATGGAGATTCGATACGGAAGCACTGCCAGCTGACCTCATTAGAAGGTAACGCACATACATAGGTCTAGAGTTTGTCAAACCTTATCCCACAGTTCTTGGACGGCCTTGTCATTTAGCTGCTCAACACATCAATTCTCTGCCTTCATCAACTTTCAGGGGAATGGCAGTAGAGGATCCAACAGCAAGACATGGCCTGAAGCTGACAATCGAAGACTATCCATTTGCCAATGACGGTCTTGTTCTTTGGGATGCAATTAAGGAATGGGTTGGTGACTACGTGAAACACTACTACCCAGAAGCAAGCATGGTGGAGTCCGACAAAGAACTTCAAGCATGGTGGACAGAAGTGCGAGCTAAAGGCCACGAAGACAAGAAGGATGAACCATGGTGGCCTGTCCTGAAAACACAAGAAAACTTGGTTCATGTTTTAACTACAATAATTTGGGTGACTTCAGGTCACCATGCAGCTGTGAACTTTGGCCAGTACATGTATGGTGGTTACTTCCCCAACAGGCCAACAATAGCTCGAACCAACATGCCAACTGAGTCACCATCAGATGAGGAGTGGAAGCTCTTCTTGAAGAAACCAGAACTTTCACTGTTAAAATGCTTCCCTACACAGCTTCAAGCAACAAAAGTGATGGCTGTTCTGAATGTTTTATCTAGCCATTCGCCTGATGAGGAGTATATCGGCGAGAAAACGGAACCATCTTGGGAAGAAAATCCTGTCATTAAGGCTGCATTTGAAAAGTTCACTGGAAGACTGAAGGAGCTCGAAGGGATTATTGATGAAAGGAACACTGATTTGAACCTGAAAAATAGGACTGGAGCTGGAGTTGTTCCATATGAGCTCCTGAAGCCATTTTCTGCTCATGGTGTCACAGGGAAGGGAGTTCCTAATAGCATCTCCATTTAATATGCTTGAAAGTTGCAACAAATAATCATAGAGTATGTCCACATAACTTCCATATCAGAAGTCATCTAAATAAGCTCCGTGAATAAAGATTTATCAGCAATCTCTTCACTTTATGATATATAGTTTGGTTAAATTATTATCTTGTCTATTATCATTATAACACCCTTAAAAATTATCATAAATTATACTAACAAAGGGGGTGTTGATGAATCGTGAGCGCAATAGATGGAGTTACCTTGAACTAGCTGATCATTTATTCTACATAAATTTAAACTGAAACTCAATCTGAAAATCTCTAAATTATGAAACTTATATAAATCTACCAATAAAATTCTTCATTTTGGATACTCTGTTAAATCTAGAAATTGTATTTAATCCACACATTTAATGACATTGCCTCATTGCACCTAGCTTTGCTGTCCAAAAATCTGTATTGCAGCTAAAGCTGAATGTATGTAGCCAATGCTGAAATCTGATCATCTGCATGAATATCAGCAACCGAAGTCTGATAAACTGGCTACTATGTTGGGAGAGAGCACAACCAACGTATGCAGCAAGGGCAAACTATATTTGAATCTTGCTAGCAGGCGCGCAGCAAAGCTCCTAGAGGGCAAATATGATTCAGTATCTGGGTGGCATACTGGGATTAAGCTCAAACAACGTATACCACAAATTCCCAAAAGACAAATCTCAATCTGAAAACTGGCTGTCGCTCGTGTAGCAAACGCCCCCAAAGAGCAAGCATCTCTGTGCATGGCCAAAAGCTGGCTGAGCCTAAAGCCTCATGTGGAACAATATCTCAGTAATAATCTAAGAGTCCAGGCACTGTGTTTGATATTATAGTAATAATTATTTTTTAAAATGTTTTTTATTTAAAAATATATGAAAATAATATTTTTTTATTTTTTTAAAACTGTTTATCAAAAATTTATAAAACATGGTTTTTACAGCAAAGACAAACAGTTTTAAGTTCATTATTTTTCTCACAAATAAAGGATACACTGAAACAAGATTGAGAAACAGATGAACACTTGTCATCTAATACTTTTCACTGGAAATGAGTTATTGTACATATACAGCGTATGAACCTATGCTACATAAATTTAGAAGATAGAATGAATTAACTGATGTATCCTATAAGCTATAATGAATCAAACGAAACACTGTATAGTTTACTATTTTTGTCGTAACATACCTATCTTGCTTACCATGTACAATACACGCATGTATAAGAGCATGTGAACAAATAAATGAGATTACTCGCAAACCCATGCCTTCTGCAGCTGCACTTCAAAGATGGAGCTCAATAGAGCCATCATTGCCTAGAACATTATTACGTGGCTCTCATGAGTTCTATCGTCATGCTGGCACTGATTTAATCATGAGTATGCGAGTCACTGCACTCTGCACATATTGCATTCTAATTGCATCAAGTTGGCATTCTTTGGTGTCAATCACAAAACGTGAGCATGCGAGTCTCTGCACATACACTCAGGAACTGGATACTTTGTAACATCTCTTCCAGCTTTGCTAGTCCTTAGTTCTGGTTGCCCTAAGGAGTCACGATGCAATTCTTTTATGACTCTGTTGAACTCTGCTTCGGGGAGAGAAGAATTTAGAAAATAAGGGAGCATGTGTCTTTTATTTGGGGTTATATACTTCTTGTGTCCTGCATATGCCCTGTGTCCCTGTAACAAAAACAAAAGTTCAGTTTCAAAGATAGCAGGATAAACACATTTGAGATTCTAAATCCATGAATTGAAGATCCATTGGACAAATGAATCATTCGCTAAAGTCAGTGCTTTAGCTAGAGAAGAACATGTATGTGTATGCATATATTTAGTCTACTTGCTTCTACAATTATAAATAGTAAAAATTACAAGATGCAAACAAAGAAGTGATGGCAGACTGTACCTGGATTGCATGACCCATGTTTCCACCATGAGATGGCATAAAAACATCACTGTTCTCTGAAACTAAATAATCAATGGCGGCCATTAAGGAAGCTTTGTTTGCAAATGGTTTTAGTTCGCCAGGTAAGGCAAGATCTTCCTTGTTGTAGAAATTAGGAAATTCTCTGGTTAATGGTAGCAAAGCTTCTTTCCCACCGAGTGGTTGCCCTCCTGCCCAGTATATTCTTGCACTTTTTGGAGCTCCAAGAGCTTTAAGAAGCCTAATACATTGAAATAAAATAAAGAATCGACTATAGAAATTGTTCAAATATAAAAAATAGGTAAACTATGCAAATTGAATTCACATTGCCTTAATCCCGACACAACAGCTTGCATAGCATTAAATTCTAACCTAGCAACCTCCAAGGCATTCAAAGGGCAGAGACCAGCAAGCTTTCTTTCATGACAAGTCATGTTTGACTTTGCAGTGAGTAGTTCAGGTCGTTGTTTCCTCTCCTTATTGATTATCTCGTCATAGTCATGGCTCAAACCAGGTTGGCATCCAGTCCTCACCCACACATCCAACTCCATCCGCAGATGAAGAGCAAGATAAGGTCCTTTGCTCTGCATCCTCTCTGCGAGCTTGTTACCAAGCTCCAAAACTGGTGGCGCAAACCTCAATGCATGAAATGCCACCTGGAAAAAAAATACAAGATCAGAACATCTACAATGAGAATATGAATGGAGAACAGCACTAGACTGAGTTTAAATTCACAAATGACCGAATTTTAGCACAATTGTGAAAAGCCATCAATCTAATGGAAAAAACTAAAAAGCAAGAAAAATCTTAAAATACCTTGCATCGAAGTTTCTGAAGATCAGAAGGAAGATCTTTAGAGAGCCTTGAATCCAAACCACGTAGAAGCAAAACACCTTCTCGGTTAAGCTGCAGAACCAAAATAAACCACAAGTAAGACCCACTATGCCAATTGGTATCTGCTGGAGCACATTGATACTGGTCAAATATGAAATGACAACTCTCATGAGAGATAATACACTGGACATGCTAAACGTGGACAAAACTCGAGCCGGGTTTGATATTAAGACTATGTTTGTTTTTGCAGTCCAACCACACCTTTGAAAAAATTTGAATTTGTTTTTCTTCAAATTGTTTTTCTTTTATCATTTTGATGTGATGATATCAAAAATAATTTTTTAAAAATATTTTTTTGATGCATTTCCAAGCAAAAAAAAACATTTTGAAAAGCAACCTCTACCACAATTTCAACCATAATTTCAAGCACGCTCTAAAATCAGCTATACATTGAATCAATCTTTCTCTGAAGCTAGTGAATCAAATGTACAGGCAAAGAATCTTTCATCCAAAATGCCATCCAGCAAAAAAACAGAACCATTCAATCAGTATGAGACCAGAGCCAATTAATATAACTGGAGTGCCAGACTGCAACTTGTGCCCTCAAAATTATGAAATTTTCCGACAGCTCTTTCTTCCTTTTTAAGCCTAGTCGTAGAGCAGCAGCTATTTTGGTAAGTCATTATTGTAATCCTGATTATCAATTAATAGCATCCTACCCCAGCAACCAGAACATAATACTCTAAATCCAAACAGTTAAAGCAAAGCAAAAACCGAAAAACAGACATACATGCTCAATAATACCTTAACAATTTGTGGGCCATTAAGCCTGTTACAACTATCAGCAGCCAAGCTTAGCTTATCTTATATGCCTACATTCTAAATTTCCCTTCTTTATTATTTTTCATTTGCTAAATCAACTTTCCAAAGTGAACAAGGAACAAGTGGCAAAAGCCATCTACTTCAAACAACAAACTGATCAGCAACAATCAATACAGAGAAGATAAGCAATTACTCTGCGGTGAAAAAAACTGAGAAACCATTCTCACCCTTTTGAGATAACGTGCGCGGATCCATTGAGGGGAGACATGGAGAGGAGTTCGGCTCTCCACCACCGGCCTTCTGGTTAGATGATATGATGGCAATGATGAAACTATTCTCACATCATTTGCTAGAACTCTCTTGAAATTCGCCAAATCAAATATATCAGAAAATTCACTGCATTCACCATATAAAACCACAATCACAAAGTTTAATTAAATAAACACACACGTGTAGCATTTATGGACACCAAAGGAAACAAATTTAGTTTGCATAGCCTATGATACAAAATGTTGTAATGGTTTTTTTTTTTTTTTTACCTTTCATCTCCCCAAATGACATTAACTTGCAAAATAGGAACAACCAAAGCAGCACCAAGAATCCTTGCAATCACCACAGCATCCACAATCTGATTCCTCTGCTGATTCATTCCACCAGAAACCACAACTAGTAAATACTTCCTCCTGTCCTCAAAAATCGGCTCACTCCCTCTCCTATACTCACTACTAAACTTTAAACAAGGCTTATAACCCAACCCATCAGGTTGTTTCCAAAACTCACTCTCCTCTTCAACCCCACCAGATATTCCACCCTGAAAATCAACCACACCTTTCAAAGACTCATGTTTTACTTTGTTTGGCTTAATACCCGCCTCAAATTTTAGCTCCCGAGCATTCACAGATCCTACTTCTTGATCTTTTTTATCATTTCTTTCATCATTTGAAACAAAACCAAGCTGCTGTCTTGTATGCCCATTAGAAAAAGACTCTTGCAGCTGTGACTGATTAGTCACACAAGAGTAAGGAGAAAGTGGTATTAAAGGGTCAAGAGTGTACCATAACTTTAACGTACCAAGAAAACCACAAAGAAA
>Ga0325403_1002752_pt1 | contig 15713 bp, 9 predicted proteins | sample PopdelMetagenome_19_FD_205665 | JGI IMG/M metagenome (GOLD analysis project Ga0325403, IMG submission 205665) | Populus deltoides microbial communities from Bellville, Georgia, United States - Xylem-PdKOR-R4 | ecosystem: Host-associated > Plants > Phyllosphere > Stem > Wood/Secondary xylem...
TCTTTTATTTCAACATTGAGGACAATGTCGTGTTTTAAGTGTGGGGGTATTGGGAGAATGTTGGTTTTCTAATTTTGGTTTTCTTTGTTATTTTTCAAAAAAAAAATTATGTTTGATCTTTTGAACTCCCATTGGTTTTTGAGAATATGAGTATTATGTATGAGAATTAGTTGAGATAGATGAAGATATAAATCAAATGAAGGAGTATGCATGTAAATTTTAAGGTTTAATTGGTTTAGGGATTGACTTTGAGAATATGCCATGTTGACTTTATAGTGTTATACCAATGCAAGCTTTTGAGCCTTCAACATTATATTCTTTGATTGTGCATTCTTTCAATGATATGTATCTCTAGAACTTGCTTCATATCTTGTTGAGATTACATTCGCATTACATATATACATGAAGATGATAAAGGCATTAGAAATTTTAACCACTTGAGCCAAAAAGCCAACCTAAAGCAAATTATCCTTAGTAAACCCCTTTGAGCTTGTTTATCTTTTCTTTGCTTTATCCATGTATAAGCCTTAACTTTATATATGTTTTTCTTTTCCTTTGGCCAAGTATTAGTAGAGCATACACTAGTGATATTTCATGGAATTATGGTTGGAAATTATATGAAAAGAAAGAAGAAGAAGTGATGCTCAATGAAAAGATGGGCAAAGTTGCCAAAGGAAAAAAAAGAAAAAAAACACAAAAGAAAAAGAAAAAGAAAAAAAGAAAAAAAAATGTTCCTTTATGTTCTTAAGATTATACATTGAAAAAGATTGAAATCAAAAGAAGTTAAGCATTGGTGATTAAAGATGGAAAATTTATGTGCTTTGATGGAATATCTTGTTTGAAATATCATTTTTTAGAACGCTCTACTTTCTTTGGTTTGAACCTTTTCTTTTACTCTCTTTTACCTCACCTTAACCTTAGCCCTATTACAACCAGAAAATAAGACCTTTTGATTCATGTATTGTATTTAACATATAAACCTTAAACACGTTAGTGTTAGAGTGTATATCAATGAGAGGATCTATCACTTTGGCATGTCATAGATTTCATTTAAATCCCGATGATTAATTGAGTTTTAAAGTTTGCATGTAAATAAATTCATGAGAATTTATACTCTTTATCCTTCTTGATTGTGTTCTTGTTTATAACGCATATATTCTTGGATATTGATGGGAGATTAGGAGATCAGTCATAGTGATTTGATTTAATTTAACTTCAATTTGATTTTACTTATCCTTTCTCGAGGACGAGCAAGAGCTAAGTGTGGAGGTATTTGATGCAACCATATTATTCGATAGTTTCACCCACATTTAACTAGTATTTTACCTATGTTTTATATATAAAATGCCTTGATATTCTTTGTTTTATATTTTGAAGGCACTTTTGGATGAAAGATGCAAAAAGGAGTAAATTAGAGGTAATTGGCATATTTGACCTTCAGTCGATGTGTTGTGCAGAGCGTAAGCTTTAGAGGTCGAAATGAAGTGATTCTAGTGGCATTAAAAAGCTAACATCCATACTTTTCTGGAAATCTAAGGCAAGAAAATAAAATAAGTAAGATCATGGAAATCGCAGCTTTTAAAGTCAAATCTCGCAATCTGCCAGTGTTGACCTTCGTCCATTCCAACTTGAATATCTGGATCTAAAGAAGTCCAATTTATGCAAACTTAATTTTTTTGGATTGCTGACTAACAGTCCTATAAACGCTCAAAATTTCAGCCAAAAAATATGTCATATGAGGGAGATATGATTTTCCAAAGATGACAGCTGAATTCTGTCAGCAAACAGGTTTCGTGAAGGAACATGTCCAAATTACGTTTCGAAGCATCTAAACCAGCGTCCAAGTTTTTATTTCAACAATTTAGCTCCTTTAAGTCAAAGCTTGAAGATTTAATGCAAGGCTATTTCTTCTTTTTAGGAAAATAGTTATTGAAGTACTTAAATGTAAACTGTCAACTTAAGGGAGGACTATTTTGTAAAATAGGGACTAGGGTTTCTTAGCATATTAAAAGAAAGAGCAGAAAAGAGGGAGAGCAGAAGGAGGCAGCAACCAATAGAGAATAAACACAAATTCTCTCCTCTACGAACCCTAAAATCATGCTCTCTTCAATCTTTAGAAGTATTTGTTCTATAGTTATGCAAGGCTAAGCTCTTTTCTTGGTTGCAAGGACGCAAAGACCTTCGGCTTTCAAGAACCGTGAGATTTATTCTTCCTTTTATTTTCAGTTTATGTTATGAATGAGTATGATTGTTTTCCTATGCATATTTCCTATGATTGTTATTGATGATTGCTAGAGCGGACTCTAAGTTATTGTTGTGAACAATCTATTGCTAAGTTTAATATCAAAACCGGAGTTGTGATATATGAACTTGTGAAGCAACTAAGCTTGATAATTGTAGTGGAACTACGTTATTGAACTTAGGGAGAACATTTGAACAAAGTGACACAAGCTGCGGACAACTTGTATGTTAATCTTGATGAAATTATCTAATTCTTAAAGCTGCCATTAAATTGAATCATTAGTGCGGACAATTTGATTGTTTGTTGGTTAGGATTAGTTATATGGCGGATCCATTAATTAATCAACATTAAGAAAATATAAAAATTTCATAACATAAACTGCAATTTTTGTTTCAAGGATCGGTTCTAATTTCCGTTGGTGGATGTGTGCTTGCGACCAAGGTTTGTTTTCTTGATTAATTTTGGTTTTAATTGATTTTGTTTGCTAGTTTAATTTCTTCCATAGTTTAGATTATCACAAATCAAAACCCTCCAATTGCATAACATATAGCATAAAAATCTAAACTAAATCTTCCTCGTGGGATTGACCCCTTGCTTGCTCTATACTATCTTGTGTGTTTTAAGCTAGGGTATTTAATTTGTGCAACCGCAACATCGCAACATAGACCAGCGAGACCTACTTGGTTTGGAGCGAGTGCTAACAAGGAGTGCGAGGTTTTAAGAGGAGAGAACTCCATGCATAGATGACTCAGGAGGATGTGGGAGTTGCACTAGACGTTGTAGCGGGTATATTAATACTAGATTGTATGCAAGTATATGCCTTTGTATCATGCTAGATTATAACTAAAATGTATGTATCACCTAATAAATTGGATAAGGGAGTAACTATTAGTACACATTTAGGAGAAAACATTGATATTGATGATGTATATAAATGGGTTCAAATGTATATTGGGGGATATGAGTTGAGGGTAGATTTGATGCCTTTGAACTTGAATGATTTTGACTTAATTTTAGTTATGGACTAGTTAAGCGAGCATAGGGCACAAATAGATTGTTTCACCAAAACAATGACTATCCAAGGGAAGGGTGGTGAGAAAGTAGTATTTAAGGGAGTGAGGAAGGTAATGCCCAATTGTATGATTTTAGTCGTGATAATAGAGAAGCTGATAAGAAAACAGTGTTTCTTTAACAATCTTAATTTCTAGGAAAACATACAATAGGTAAATGGAAAATTTCAGATTTTTTTTCCATACAAGTTCCATCAAAAATTTAGCGGAGTCTCTCATATACTGGAAGGTCCCAAGTTATCAACAAAATCATATTACACTTTCAATTTCATTTCACAACCCGATCCAATCATTCATATTACTTACTACCACTTTCCTTTTCTAGCTTAAAGCATAAAAAACTATGTTAGCTTTTCCTGGGTAATAATCAATAGCACAATCATAGTCCTTTATCAACTCCACCCATCTTCTTTGCCTATATTTAACTCATTCTACGAGATCAAATACCTTAAGCTCTTATGATCTATAAAGATTTGAACTTGCAACCCATCAAATAATGCCTCCAAACACAAAGTCAATTTCCTAGCTGTCATGATGTAAATTAAATAACTTGGAACTACTTTTCTCTCTATCTTAAATACCACCCCTTTTCCACCTATATCTTGAATTGCCATTTTTTTGGTGAAACAATCCACTTCCATTCTATATTTACTCAACTAATCCATACTCAGAATCACATCAAAGTCATATAACTTCAAAGGCATTAGATCTACCCTCAGTTCTAACCCTTCGATGTGTAGTTTTACCCCTTTATAAACATTATCAATATCTATGTATTCTCCCAGAGGCGTATCAACCGTTACCGCCACATTCAATTCATTTGGAAATACATGCAATTCATCTACAAGTTGATATGCTATAAAAGAATGACTGGCTTCAAGATCAATTAAAGCATAAACTTACATTAATTCTAAGTGTAATGTACCTGCCACCATATTGGGTACAGCTACCACATCCTTCTAAAACATGTGGTATACTCTACCATAAGTCCTCTCCTCTTGGAACCTAGGCCAACCCCAATTAGCACTCGTCTCAGATTGGGTAGGCCTCACTAGTCGATCAACAGTGACTAACTACTGCTGACTCTATGTAATAGCTTTCTGACCTATGTAGCTCCTGCAGCCCTACGAGGACAATCTCTCTTCTTGTGGCTTGTATCCCCACTGTTAAAGCATCATTTCTCCAAATATTGGCAATCCCTCCAATGGTGCCCCTTGCCTCTACAAATATAAACCTACCTGGTGTCGCTGAACAGTCTTCGAGGTGTCTCAAGCTACATCTTCCACATAATGGGTACATAGGTCCCCTATGCTCAAAAGATCCCCTTGTAGCACTGGCTCCTTGACAAGCCAAACCTCATGAGGATCCCCCACTACTAATCTATTTGGAAACCTCTGATTCTCTACCTACAGTAAAACTCCCCCTCCTCTAAAACTGCCTAGAAGACTACCAACTTGTCCCCTTCTTTGGAAGAGGAGGCCTACCAGTGGAGTATACAAAATCTCTTCTCTTAACCCTGGTTGTGTGACCCTATTCATTCACTAGTCTCGGTATGTCTTGAATTAGCCCTCCATCCCCTAACCAACCTATACCAGCTCACGAATAGACTGAATTCACATCAGTATTAGCACTGTCTTCAACTCTTGTTAAAGCCCATCTTAGAAGCTCTCTACCTAATGGCGCTTTATGGGGAGATAACCAAAAGCAAAGATAAACAAATCCTAAAACCTCCTCTCATGCTCAAGGACGATCATATATCCCCTTGTGGTAAGTCTAGGAACTCATGTTCCTTTTCTTTCCTATACTGCCATGAGTAGTATCTCTCCTTAAACTCCTCCCTAAAGTCTCTCCATATAAATGCCTCCCCAGATCTCCTCTTTCTTATAGTTTCTCACCAAGAGTGGGCACTCTTGACTAACAACTAGGCCGCACAATCAACTCGAGACCCCTTTGGAATTGGCATCTAAGTCATCACCTTTTTTACCTTTCTTAACTAATGCCCTGCTACCTCAGCATCCTCCTCTCCTGATAAGGTCACACAACCCATCTCTCTCATCCTTTTAACCCAAAGCACTAAGGTGACTACCCTTTCTGGTTTAAGAGCTAAGCTAAATGCTTCAGCCATCTCTACTACAACAGCTCTCAAAATTTGTTCTAGAAAAGCAAGATCAGAGTATGGATTAGGTGCAACTACTGGCACCCTAGGCAAGAGTCCATCGGACTACCTATGTCTCTCAAACACTTCCGGTAAGACAAAATCCTTCTGACAACTTATAGATTCACCCCTCTTAGAGTGAGCCGATGCCACTAGTACATAAGTGATAGTATCTATCATCAAGGAATCCTAATATGGATCACTCCTAGACTGTACGTTATCATCTCCTCCCTACATAGAGGGTAAGTCAGTACATGTCCCTTTGTCTAGTCCAGATCATCATGAAATACATTTTAAAATTTCATCAGTATCCCAACCCTTGGAATAGTAACCTGTCACTTTGATACCAAATATAACAATCCCAATTTCTAGGAAAACACACAAAAAGTAAATGAAAAATTTCAGATTTTTTTATACAGGTTCCACCAAAATTTCTACTGAAATTTCGGCGAAGTCTCACCTACACTAGGAGGTCCTAAGTTATCGACTTGGTGAAAACAAAGACATCGTTGAAGTTGCAGAGTCTAGCTTTTGAGTTAATTTTGACTAAACCATGATGGAGATCTACTTTGATTCCTCTGTCAGTGGTGTTATACCAATAACATTTGAATAAAAAGATATTATTGTGCTCGTTATGATATTGCAGTTCAATTACCTCTTCTAATTTTTCATAATAGTCAACTTTAAACTCATTAGAAGTTGATCCCAAGGTTGTCAATTCTGTTTCGGTAGGTGTTTTGTTTTTTTAATTAGAATGGAATGTTTCAGTTTCGGAGTGTTTTGGTGTGCCGTTTCGGGGTTGAACTGTTCATATATATATATTCAACAAACATAATTCAAATTCAAGATAAATTAATTATAAATTATGCAATACAAACACAATGTCAAATAAATATAATTTTAAAATTTAAAATATTTCTAAATAGTCAAGATTAAATAGATCTTTAACTTAAAGTAATTCAACTTAAACAAAATATCAAAATATTATGAAAGTAAAATGTTTTAACACAAATATTTTAAATATAAAGTTAGGTCAATGTTATCAAGGCTAATGAAATCTAAAGCATCCCTTGTTTTGCTCAAATTCCTACAAAGTATAAACATGAAAAAAACAACATGAATATAAACCATATATATTAGTGATAAATCTAATTTTAAAAAATTAATATCATTGTTAATGAAAATAGTAATGAAAAATAGCTTTTTATAATTGGGTGGTTTAATTAATGAAATTGAACAAGGTTCAATTTGATTCAATGGCTTTTCAAGAGCGGAACGGAACATGTGGAATGAAACCGGAATGTTCCAGGCGGAATTTAATCGAAAAATCTGGAACGAACCAAGATTTAAAATGAGATGAAATTTGTTCCGTTTTTTGAATTGGTATGGAATGTTTCGGCCATTCCGGGCGAAATGGAACGGAATTGACAACCTTGGTTGATGGTAACACAAACTCCACTATTATATATCTTTCAACCCTACGCATATTCTTTAGTATGAAACACGTACCCATTAACAAAATACCCATTGTAGCACTTCACTTTATAAACCTGGTACATCAAGTACAATAATGAATAATGATCGACAATTCTATAATGAAATTAAGTATCCTAGTAGATAATGAGTTTGTGATAGTACTTATAAGTGTTCTGAACCACGTTGTAAATTATTCATCTTGTAATCGAAAGATTTTACGATTCAGTCAGCTGTGAGTTATTAGATAATAAATATTGACGATATTGCCTACGAGGTATTCAACAATGTATGATTTTGTGATAATACATGAGAGAAATAGTTTATTAATAACAAAGTTTAAGTAGTATACTTACTAAATAAAAGGTCTCAGTTCATTACAGTTAAACAACACATAATTATGTGCTTGTCTGAATTCTATTTCCAACAAATATCTTATCTTGACCGTATTTTTTGGCGTGAGTCATCCAGGATTGGAGAATATTGATAAGTTCTCACTTGAAGACACTTCACCACCATCATCGTGCCTTAGTACACAATTGATTCTTGTTCTCAAATGAAACTCGAAATAGTACGAGATAAATATTGAGATCTCTCAACAATATAGGCCTCACATATCGATGCCTCAACATGCGCCTTGTTTTTTACCTTATTTTTAAGGTTGAACAAGTACCTGCATGAAATAAAATGAATATTTTCAATTAACAAAAACAACTAAAATAATATTGAAGGTTACATTGCGTATGTAATCTCTAACCTCTTAAATGGATACATCCATCTATACTGGATAGGGCCTCCAACTTTTGCCTTATACGGTAAATGTATGGTAGATGCTTTATAGAGTCAAAAAATAATGGAGGGAATATCATCTCAAGTTTGCATATTGTCTCGACAATTTTCGTTTCAAGCCTTTCAATGTGCTGTGTCTACAACTTGCTGGAGCTTATATCTCTAAAGAAATGACTGATCTCCTCGAGTGCATCCCATATTCTCTTTAGCAATAAATCATGATAAGCTAATGGAATGAGTGTTTGCATAAACATGTGGCAGTCATGGCTCTTCATTCCATACAATTCGCAATCCTCCAAATTAACCAATCTTGGTATGTTTGAGGCATGTCCATTGGAAAAAGGTAGACTCTTCAACCATTGGTACACTAGTAGTTGTGCATTCTTGTCTAAGACAAAGCTTGCTTTGGGCTTTGCGACTCATGACCCAGTATAAACCAACTCTATATTTTACGATGACAAGACAACACTATATCCATTCTAGTCTTGATGTTATCCTTTGTCTTCCTCTTCATGTCCATGATCATGTTGAAAATGTTCCCAAACATGTTTTTTTCTATGTGCATGACGTCAAGGTTATGGCAGAGGAGATTGGCCTTCCAAAAAGGAATCTCCTAGAAAATACTTCGCTTTATCTAGTTATGGGTCAAACCAAAACCAGGAAACTTCTACTTACCGGATTGGAAACAAACACAATGTCACCGTGCTCTAACACGACATCATACAATTCTTCATTGGAAAGACGCAGAAGTGCAACATCTTTTTCAACTCTACTAACAAAAAAATCCTTTTTGTTCTTTTTATACCTGTGATCCGTTGGCAAGAAAAGTCGGTGACAGTAAAAAAAAGATGTTTTACCCCCATTTGTTACCGTGAATGCCTTGTTGTTTTCCATGCAGTATGGACATGTTAATTTTCCATACGTGCTCCAACTAGAAACCATTCCATAAGCCAGAAAATCATTGATAGTCCATATCAAAGTTGCCCTTTCTTCGTTCAACGGTTGAAGACAAACATGGAGCCAATTCTTCGTTCATACTTCTTCGTTCTCCAACCTTAATCTAAAGGGTTTTCAATTCTGCTCCATATTTTTCTTAGAAAGGGAATCATGGAGCCAACCATACCATATGTTTTTTATTACCCCCCAGCTTGATCATGCCCCCAAGTATTCAATTCGGGTTTTCTTTGGGGGATGAGGCTATGTGAAGGAAGGTTTGATAAGGAGTTGTTTTCATGCATCAATTTTAGAATTTCAAAGCTATTCCAGACACATAAATCATTTTTGACATTAATTCAAAGCAAATTCGTTATGAAGAAATTCAAGTGATTCCTACAGAGAGGTTTTCAGAAGTGATGAAAACTTTTTGTTTTGCTTTTGGTGAAAATATGAAGTGACATTTTGTTGGTCAAGAGGTTCAAACTTCAATTTGAGGGTTACAAAGAACTGATTTTCAAAGCATTTATTTTATTTGGATAAATAATGATTTTTGCGTGGGAAGCATTGCCTACCGATCTGGATTACTTGCCTTTGATTAGAAAGGACTTAATTAGGCACGTAATGTAGGCTTGGGCTATTGGTTATGAAGAAAAAGGATATTTACAAGCTCAAAAGGTGTTTAAGGGATTTCAAGACTAAGAATCACTTGTGCTTGTTTCCTGACCTTTTGTACTTTTTGTCTTTTGAATTTGTTTCCAAGATAGTCTATCGTGCCCCCTAGTGTCAGGCTTGGGCCTTTCATTTTTTTCACTTAGTTGAGCATCATCATATCAGAAAGCTCAAATCTTTTGGACCCTTCAGATTTTTCTTCATGCCCCCTAGTTTTGTTTGGGCACCTTTTGTAACGACCCGACTTTTTAAATGCCAAAATCAATAGAATTTTTTTTTATCGTCCGGTATCTTGATGTTTTTCACCATATCATTCTTTAGATTTATCATTGCATTTTGTTAATTAACAAGGTGACATGATCAAAGAGTTGATGTCTTATCCTAAGTGTAAGAGTGTCGAAGTAATAAATAACCCAACAAGACCAGGATCGAATTATAAATAAAAGAAAAGATTTGAAGAGAGCTTTGAGATGTGATAATGATGTAAGGATTTAAACAAAGATAAAACAATTGTCAAGGTTAGAGGATCCACTAATGGTATTTCAAATAATTATAGTATAAACTCTTTTTATTACTTGATTGGAAACCACACACAAAGGAGGTTCTACTCAGATTACAAATTGTTAACATGATTACATTAGTTGTCTTATTCGAGTAATGTCAATACTTGTAAATATTATTAGGTATTCATGGTGATAACTTATGTTAACAACAAATCAAGTTCCTTTCATAGCACAAGTGTCGGTTATACCATACAGTTGGCCTATGAAAGTGCCAAGTATTTGTTGTCTCAAGGGTTGTTCAACACAAATCTAAATTAACCATTTAACAAGCAAAGTATTAAGAGTGAGTAAGATGATAAATATAAAACATGTTAGTATCAAACATTAAAGTCCACGTTGAGTTTATACTATACTTATTCTTACACTATTAGTGTACCCTTTTCACCTTGACATGATAAAATTAGCTGAACATTAAGAATAAGAGAAACATAGATAAACAAGAGGAGAACATGATTATATAAGTATAATGAAGGAAATGAAAGGCATAAACAAGAGATTAATGAAAGCAAAACTTAAGCATTATAAAAATATAAAGAGAGAGAGAGAGAGAGTAAGAACATGATCTTGATCTAAAAACAAGATGCCTAAATGCATGGCAAATGCCTCATTTTATAGGTCAAAATTCAAAACTATTGATTTGATGACTAATTGTTGAGTGGGTGGCCACCTCCTGACTTGGTAACCATCCTTATCTTCGTGTCTACAGAAAACGTCATTGCTAACATCTGAATTTGAATAGATAGTCTCCATGAAAGTTCTAGGGAATTGTCTATGCTTTCCAACAAAACAAGAATAAGATCATTTGGACTTCTAGAACTCGAGATATGGGCTGAACACTGAACATTGTCTGGGCTGCAGGGCATATTCCGACTTCTTTATTGTTGCTACAATTTGAACTTGAAAATAGTCCTTTTAAATCTTGGACTTCATGAAAGTTTTAGACCTATGTCTTAGCTTTCTATCCATATAAACCAGACCTAAATCCAAGTTCTACAGCTCTAGTTATGATCCAATAACCGAATGGTGTTCCAATTTGAATTCAACCAGCATCTCTTTTTTAAGCTTAGCCCTCTCTTTGTCTTCTCAATTACAGTAGTTAAACTCATTAATTAATTCGTTGATTTATGTGATAGGCCTGCATTTAAAATGAACATTTACCATAAATTAAAGGTATCTTATATTATTAGACTTGTTATTATAAAACATGCTCTAGTTAAGAAGTTATTGATACTTCAAATGCAAAATGATAATATAAAACCTTGACAAAAATGCACTTTTAAGTATTAATCACAAGGCACAATCTACGTAGGATAACGTAAATCAACATTTCCATAAACGGATTCTCAATACACATGCCCATAATATTATATTTCCATACTCATAGGTTTACATTACATCATATTGACATATTTATAAATTCACACTCCTGTTCTAGTCTCGTTATCATCATGAGTTCATACAAGAGTGTTGAACAATAGGATACATAACTAGTACTTTCGTTATCCTGACCTCATGTAATTTCACAATATGACATCCTCATAAGATGAATACCTCATATGTATATTCATACACATCATATCAACATGTTCATTCATTCCCATCTGTGTTCTATTTGAATTTTTCATTACTAGTCTTTACATCAAGGTTCGGGCGACTAATTGAGTGATTAACACGTCTGTTTATATAGAACTCATATCACCCATAACATGCAAATATATAGTTCTTTTCGAAATGTAATTTTATCATTTCCCCTTACTTATATAAATATCATTATTAATAATTTGTTAATTTCCGAGGCTAATTGCAATACTCAAACCCGATCATTCATCTCAAATACTGTTAGGCAAACTAACATTATTCTCTAGTTAAAGCATAATAATCGTAGTTCTTTCATATACTTAATATATACAAAACATAGTATACATGAACGCATCAATTCTTGAAACTAACTCATAACTCTCAAATCCACCTATCCTCTTAGGATGCCATTAGTCGAAGCCAATCGTTTACTTATCCCGAACATCCACTTAGGATGCTATTAGCTGAAGCTAGTCATTTATTCATCCTGGGCATCCTAAATGCTAATCATTTATTCATCCTGGTCATCCAATTTGGATGCTATTAGTCGAAGCTAGTCATTTATTATTCTCGATCATCTATTTAGGATGCCATTAGCCAAAGTTAATCATTTATTCATCCTGGTCATCCATTTTGGATGCTATTAGTCGAAGCTAGTCATTTATTCTTCCCGATCATCCATTTAGGATGCCATTAGCCACAGTTAATCATTTATTCATCCTGGTCATCCACTTTGGATGCCAATAGCCATAGCTAATCATTTGTTCATCTTGGTCATCCATTTAGGATGCTATTAGTCGAAGCTAGTCGTTTATTCTTCCCGGTCATCTATTTAGGATGTCATTAGCCAAAGTTAATCATTTATTCATCATGGTCGTCCACTTTGGATGCCATTAGCCGAAGCTAATCATTTATTCATCCCGGTCATCCCTTTAGGGTGCCATTAGCCGAAGTTAATCATTTATTCATCTCGACCATCCACTTTGAATGCCATTAGCCATAACTAATCAATCATTCATCGTGGCCATCCATTCGGATACCATTAGCCGAAGCTAATCAATCATTTATCCTGACCATCCATTCGGATGCCATTAGCCAAAGCTAATCAATCATTTGTCTCGGTCATCCACTTAGGATGCCATTAGCTGTAGCTAATCAATCATTTATCCTGGTCATCTGTTTGGATGCCATTAGTTGAAGCTAATCAATCAGTTGTCCTGGTCATCCATTCGAATGCCATTAGCCATAGCTAATCAATCATTTATCGTAGTAATCCCTTTGGATGCCATTAGCCAAAGCTAATCAATCATTTGTCCCGGTCATTCGCTTTGGATGACATAAGTTGTAGCTAATTATTTGCTCATCCTAGTCATCCGCTTAGGAAGCCATTAGCCGAAGCTAATCGTCAACCAATTAAACATTCCAGAGGCGGTTTGTGAAATCACTATAACATGGCAATATCCCTTGATTTACTCATTCAAACAATTTATAACAATTTGACATTCACTACAATATAATAGTAGACCCTTCATGGTACTCGTACAAGCGTTCTGTAATAGTTTAACATTCAGTAACACGATAATAGATCCTTTGTAATACATAAACAAACATTCCATAATAGTTTAGCATTCAGTATAATACAACAGTACCCTTCGTATTACTCATCCAACCATTCATGATAGTTAATGTTCAATACAATACAACAATAGATCCCTCATAAATACTCATACAACCATCCGTGATAATTAACATTCAGTATAATATAATGGTAGATCTTCGTAGTAGTCATACAACCATTCGTGACAATTTCATTTAATATACTACAATGGTAGATCCTTTGTAATACTTATACAACCGTGTCACAATTACATTCAATATAATAAAACGGTAGATCTTTTATAAGACCCATACAATCATTCGTCACAATTACATTCAATATAATAAAACGGTAGATTCTGTGTAATACTCATACTACCATTCATTAGAATTACATTCAATAAAATACAACAGTAGATCCTTCGTAATACTCATACTACCATTCATCAAAATTACATTCAATAAAATTCAACAGTGGATCCTTAATAATGCTCCTACTACCATTCATCAGTAGCCCAAATTCATAATATCCCAATCAACATCTCATAGTCGGTTTAATATTCATTGCAACACAATAATATATCCACCTCAAATAGTTCATTTAGAACATTAACATTTTTGTCATTGTTTCAACATTCATCAAGAACTCAATCGACATTTCATAGTCGTTTCGACAATCATCAAGAATTCAATCAAACACTTCATCATCGTTTCATCATTCAACAAAGATTTCATAAAATATCACCATAAGTAAATCATTTCAAAACATAAACATCATACGAGAAAAAGGTGGAAACCACCTACCTGCTCCACTTGTGGGTTGTCCTTGTCCTAGTGATGGTCTGATCCCGGCCACACCACCTAAGACATAAATGGCCACAAATCAATACATTTGCATCTTTAAATCACATTCATCACCATATGACACGATCAAAAGATTGATGTCTTATCCCAAGTGCAGGAGTGTTGAAGTAATAAATAACCCAGCAAGACCAGGGTCGAACCACATGGAGGTGAACTATATAAATTACAAATAATATATATATTTTTAATAAAACAAAGAGTTTATGGGAATTTTATGGGATATTGATGTAAGGATTAAACAAGGATAAAACAATTGTCAAGGTGAGAGGATCCACTAATGGTATTTCAAATAAGTATAGTATAAACTCTTTTTATTACTCAACTGGAAACCACATACAAAGGAGGTTCCAATCAAATTATAAATTGTTAACATGATTACATTAGTTATCTTATTCGAATAATGTTAATACTTGTAAATGTTGTCAGGTATTCATGATGTTAATAAATGTTAAGAACAAATCAAGTTCCTTTAATAACACAGGTGTCGGTTATACCATACAGTTGGTTATGAAAGGATCAAGTATTTGTTATACCAAAGGTTATACAATATAAATCTAGATTAACCATTTAACAAACAAAGTATTAAGAGCAAATAAGATAACAAATACAAAATATGTTAGTATGAAACATTAAAATCCATGTTGAGTTTACACTATACTTATTCTTACACCATTAGTGTAACCAAAATTTTCACCTTGACATAATAAACTTAACTAAACATAATGAAAGAAGAGAAATATAAATAAATAAGAGGACAACATTATTATTTAAGTATAGTAAAGGAAATGAAAGGCATAAACAAGAGATTAATGAAAGCAAAACTTAAGCATTACAAAAATATAAAGAAAGAGAGCAAGAACACATCATTACTAACATCATAATTTGAGTAGATAGTCTCATGAAAGTTCTGGGAAATTATCTCAGATTTTCAACAAAACAAGAATCGGTGCATTTGAACTTCTAGAACTCGAGATATGGGCTACACACTAAATAGTGTATGGGCTACAAGACAGTTTCTGACTTCTCTATTGTTGGTACAATTTGAACTTGAAAACGGTCCTTTTGAATCTTGGACTCTTCATGAAAGTTTTAGGCTTATGTCTTAGCTTTCCATAAATATAAACCAGATCTAAATCCAAGTTTTACTACTCCAGTTATGATCCAATAACCAAATGGTATTCTAGTTTAGACTGAACCAGCATCTTTTTTCTAAGCTTAGCCCTCTATTTGTCTTCTCAATTTCAGTAGTTAAACTCATCAATCAATCATTTGATTTAGGGAAAATTGATTCGCTGCTGGCCGCTCAATTTGGTAGCGAAAACTGTTTCGCTACAGGCACCACAATTTCGGCAGCAAATGCTACTTCGCTCCAGCCGACACGCTTTTGGCAGCGAATGCTAATTCTCTACAGGCAACTCGATTTCGGCAGCGAATCACACTTCCGTTGTAACCAACACAACTTCAGTAGTGAGTGCAGATTCGCTGTAGATAACACAACTTCAACAGCAAAACCTAATTCGTTGTGGATGACACGAATTCGGTAGCAAACACCTCACTTGTCGCGGACGACATAAATTCGACAGACTTGACTCGCTGCAGACAACACAAATTCGGTAGTGAACACCTGATTCGCTGCGGACAACAAAATTCAGCAGCGAAAACCTGATTCACTACAAACGACACAAATTCAGCAGTGAACACCTGATTCGCTACGAACAACACAGATTCAGCAGCAAACACCTGATTCACTATGGAATACATAATTCACCAGCGCACAC
>Ga0325403_1002753_pt1 | contig 15711 bp, 12 predicted proteins | sample PopdelMetagenome_19_FD_205665 | JGI IMG/M metagenome (GOLD analysis project Ga0325403, IMG submission 205665) | Populus deltoides microbial communities from Bellville, Georgia, United States - Xylem-PdKOR-R4 | ecosystem: Host-associated > Plants > Phyllosphere > Stem > Wood/Secondary xylem...
AAAAGAATTTTAAATTAGCACAAAACTGGAGACATAAAGGTTTCACCTGCACATCGCAGTAAACACGACGTGTCCAGATTTCTTTTTTCACCGTACATGCCTGCAAAAAGACGTCATTAACCTACATGTCGCTTCGCTGAGATGACGAGCAATTATGAAGAGTCTGGTCTCATCATTGGTGCATATGCATCTTAATTAATTCTAGCTGCATGGTCTCTGATGTACGTAATTAATCATTAGGTTGGATAATCATCTTCCAGATGCTTGTTTTTTATCTTGAAACTTCAATATTGTTCAAAAGATTTCACTCAAAAAAACAAAAACAAAAAAAACCTGGAAAGGACTTGCCAAATTTATATGCATGCAAAAGCTCTGTTTAATCAGAAGTATCATCATCCCAGAGTATTCATAAGTTAGAAAAATACCACCTTGATGAAACACTTGAATTGCACTGCCAATCATCCATATTCCGTAGGCCTCTTTTTTGCTTTTTCTCGAGGTATATCCTTAATTGAAGGCGGTTCTAGCTAGCAACTTCGACGGTGGGCATGGTCACAAGGGGCAGTTCTAGAATAGGAAAAAATGACACAGACCACCGGCATTAATCCCTGGCATCTTGGAAGTGCTTGCTTGATTTATAAAATTCTCTCTGATTAAAAAAAAATGTATTTTTTTTTAATTTTCTCTTTTTTATTTCTTTGTTTTCTTTATATTTATTTCTCTCCCGGTGATTATAGCCACAAGATTTCTCCATAAATACAACCTCTCCATAAATCTCCAGCTCTCTCTTCTTGTAACAAACCCTTCGCCCTCCCTCCCTCTTCCTCCTAGCAACAAAACCCTCATAGTAATATGGCAGAGACACACAAGAAACCCCATGTCATCTTCATACCCTTTCCTCTTCAAGGCCATGTCATCCCAGCAGTTCACCTTGCCATCAAGCTGGCATCTCAAGGCTTCACCATCACCTTCATCAACACCCAGGCCATCCATCACCAAACCTCCAATGCTCTGCCCAGTAGTGAACCAGACATCTTCGCCAAGGTCCGAGAATCAGGCCTTGATATTCGGTATACAACTGTCTCCGACGGGCTTCCTATTGGGTTCGACCGGTCGTTGAACCTTGACCAATTCACGGCAGCCCTATTGCATGTGTTCTCAGCCCATGTGGATGAGGTGGTGGGTCAGATTGTAAAGTCTGATGACAGTATTCGATGCTTGATTGCCGATACATTTTTTGTATGGCCATCAAAGATTGCAAAGAAATTTGGTTTGCTAAATGTTTCCTTTTGGACAGAACCGGCTTTGGTGTTTTCCTTGTATTATCATATGGATCTTCTAATGATAAATGGTCATTTTGCTTGTCAAGGTAACTTGTTGATGTCCATGTTTAATCATGCCAATCATACTATATTATTGTTTCAATTGAGTTGTCTTTTGCATTAATTATGGATTAATACTAATTTTACTGCATGTTCTTCCCGAATTGAATGAGTAAATATCGTAAATCTAATTGTTGGAGCTTCTTGAAAACTGAATTCAGCAATATACTTTCGGTAAAATTAGCATTAATCTAGTTTATTAAAAAAATGTTGATATTTTAAAAAACTTCATGGTGGTATATGATCAATTTTTGGTAAATCTTGTGACTAGATTGCCGCGAGGACACCATAGATTACATACCAGGAGTTAAGGCCATAGAACCGAAGGACATGGTATCATATCTTCAAGAGACAGATACAACATCCATTATCCATCAGCTTATTTTCAAGGCCTTCAACGATGCTAGAAATGCAGATTTTCTTTTATGCAACACTGTGCAAGAACTTGAGGTCGAGACTTTGTCAGCCTTACAAGCCAAGATGCCCTGCTATGCAATTGGACCCATTTTTCCTAATGGCTTCACCAAGAGCTTCGTGGCCACCAGCCTGTGGTCCGAGTCCGATTGCACCCAGTGGCTTGACAAAAAGCCTCATGGCTCAGTCTTGTATGTTTCATTTGGTAGCTTCGCACATGTTGCAAAAAAGGACCTCGTAGAGATTGCAAAAGGGCTTTCCCTTAGCAAAGTGAGTTTTGTTTGGGTGCTTCGGCCTGATATTGTGAGCTCGGATGACGCTGATCCCCTGCCTGGTGGGTTTGAGGAAGAGGTTGCGGACCGTGCAATGATCATACCTTGGTGCAGTCAAAGAGCAGTGTTGGCCCACCCAGCGATCGGAGGGTTCTTAACACATTGTGGATGGAACTCTGTACTAGAAAGTATATGGTGCCAGGTTCCACTACTGAGTCTTCCTTTGCTGACAGATCAATTCACAAATAGGAAATTAGTGGTTGATGACTGGAAGATAGGGTTTAATTTGAGTGATGGAAAGTTTGTCACTAAAGAGGAAGTTTGTTACAATGTCAAACGTTTGATGAGTGGAAAATCAGAGGACGGATTCAGGAACACAATCAAGGAGATGAAGAAAACATTAGAAAATGCTTTGTCATGCAATGGGTCGTCAGAGAAAAATATGGCTCGGTTCGTCAAGGACCTAAGGACCAAGATCAGTGAAAAGATGAAGCCAGTAGACTGATCTGGATGCACCGGCAGCCAAAACCATTAAGCCAGTAGACAGATCAGTTCATCCAGGACCTATAAGGCTAGAACGCGTTTGGAGATATTTAAGCCATGCATGCGATCCCCACTTCAAAAAATTGTCAAGCTCCAAATTAGCTTCTCTAGCTTTCGCAAATTGGTCTGTAGTAGTATAATGGTAAATTAGCATTATACTCTCTTAGTTTTATTGCATAATTAGATATATAGATACTTTATAATAATAATAATAATAATAATAATAATAATAATAAATTATTTTATTAATTATATCTCATTCTAATTAAAATGAAATCTTCTTAATTATAACTACTAAAAACTCATTTTATGTAAAAATTCAAAGTAATTGATATTTTTTTTTAATTTTATGACTGCACCAATAAGTGTACCTTTTACTCAATATATTATGTTATTAGCATATTTGGTATTGTAGCAATTATCGTTTTTTAAATTGTTTTTTATTTAAAAATATATTGAGATAATTATTTTATTTTTAAAATTTATTTTTGAAATCATTACATTAAAAAAATCTAAAAATATCAAAAAAAATATTTTTAAAATACAAAAATAAACGTATACAATTGCAGCTAAGGCTAGAAGCCAACCAACGTCTGCCAATTACACAGTTACAAGAACATATTTCATGGCCACATATTCAGGCACCATTCGCAAGCAAGTGGCAGAAATTGACATGACTTGTCGCAAAATTAAATGTACAAATTGACGGCGAGCTCGTCAGAAAATAACATGCCAGAGGTAACGTCAGGCAGAGTGACTTGCATGATGCATTATTGCTAGGGTATGGGCCCAAATGTTACAAGTGGTTTCGCATGGGGTCTGATTGTGAAGTGAATGGTGAACATCACACCTTCCAATCATAGAGTTGGAAACCGTGATTTGTGTATTTCTTGCCATTTCTTAAAAATATTGAACTAAGTCTCCATAGACTACAGATCATAGAACTTCAATAAACTCTGGTGCGTTAGGACTTCATATATTGCCATGATTGCAGTAAATATACCTTCCCTTTCCTCCTTTCTTTCACTTTCTTTTGAGATTAATGCTTGAATTCAAAATCAATACCCAGAAGAAAGAAGGGTGGCTTCAAAATATTACAAACTTGGAGGAAAAGATTCATACGGATGTTTGCAATATATGGATGAACCACAAGTCGTAGGTTAAACGCATGATGGTTGATATCTGCCCGGAAGTGGTTCATTTCTTCCACATGGAGCTCCACATAGCTATAAGGAGCCCTACATAGATCCAACGCCATATGGAATCACTCATGCTACAAATGTTAGAGATAAGAATGTGTTCGGTTAAAGGAGAGCAGTTGAGAGTCTAGTAAATATTGACTTGAAACCAAATGAGATTAGTTACAAATCGAGACATGATTAAGTAGTTCATTATGATATAAAACCTAACTAGGTGTTCGAGGATGACCATGATAAGTATTCATAAAAACAGGTAAAGGAATCAAAAGAAGAATAAACTGTCTTAACCAGGCATGAAACGCTAAATAGAGGCTATCCTGGCAAATAGAAGGATCTGAGAAACTTACGGGGGGGAGACATTATTGTGACCAATGCTTTCTTTCTTTAACTGAATTCGTTCTTTTGTTTCTAACAGTAAAACTGAAATAGGGAGACAAAAACAGATTAGTTGCACAGAAGTGGCAGTACAATTTCCATTCATCTAGGATTGTCTGTATCCCGATTACACCGGCAACACTTTAGTATGGATACATGTTTCCCTACACAAAAATGCAGTACAACAAACACAAGAATGCGATAGCCAATTGCCATGAGAAACAACACCAACAAATTCTCCCATTTGGAATTACGATCAGGAGAGATGTCATATGCACTACGGAGTGCCTGCAATCCTGAAATGGTCCTTACTTGCCCGACAGCAAACGATGTTCTCAGGTACTCATTCTCCAAAAGCCCCTGCAACATCAAGACCAATGAGGCATCTAAGATCCTTTCAGACATATGATCTTATTTCAACTGCTTCCAATAAATAAAAATTAAAGGGGAAAAAGGAAAGTTTGAAAGTGTCTGATGGTCAGGGTTTTCGTATTGAATTGATTGAGCAATAACAAATGTGTTAATCATAATGTCAATAAAGAAACACAACTACTCATATGAAGAACACAACAGAGTGCAATTACAAGCAAACTTGCCTGAATAGAGTAAGTGTGAAAAGCAATATAGGATACTGGATATGTCCACACTGGTCCTGGCAAGGCACTTCGAATTCTAAAATACCCCGCAGAAAGCATCATTACAACCTGAATGACATGCATATAAACAATCACATTAAGAAATGCCAACTCATAAATCAATATAAATATGCATATACATCAGTACTCACTGCAACTTAGTGATCTGTTTAGAATGTTTATGTCCAATGGGGTAATAACTTTCATATATGCATCAGAAAGGTCATCAAACACCATACAAGATGCTCTGAGTGAACATTTGTGATGAATTTTATTTTTATTTTTGCAATTAGCTTTAGTACTCAAATACAATAGAACTATCTACACTAGAATATCCCAGCTAAATGAGAGAGAGGTACAATTTAACACCAACAGCAAAAGCAGTTGTAAGTGCACGTGCGTAACATTAACATATTTCTCATCCATTAACTCAGTGAAAGCAAAACAATCCAAAGATAATAACATAAAGTACTGATAATGAAACTCACATGTATGAACACCATTGTTAATACACTCCAGAAAACATGTTGCCAAAGGGAAGTGATAAGCAGCATTAGTCCTTCATTTACCAAGAGGCACACGAAGAAATTCAAAACAAAGTACATCAACAAGCTAAATCCGTCTTGCAAGCCTACGAGGAAATAGAAGACAAGACTTGATGAAATGGAGATGAGAAAGAGGAACGGTATGCTGGATATAAGTTGCCCAAGTAAAAAGACAAGTGCTCCTGAATGCCTATTTGATTCTTCACATGCAAATATCTGCAAAACAGGCAACCCGGTCGACCAAATCAAGTATGAGAAAGATGAACCATTGACAATCAAATAATGATTAAAAAGAAGACTCGGATTGATTGCATTTTAATATAATTTTCCCATATTGGACTTTCTATGATACACAGATGAGTTTTAAACTTTTTAGTTTATCTATTTTCTACCTAGTTCATATGATGTATAATCAATGAACTTAATAAACAATATTTATTGTCTTTGGTTCAATCGGGATATCAAAGGCAGCTTCCTGATCCACAGAACTCTTTATGAGATCAATTAAAAAACAAGTACCATTTATTCTCAAGCCAAATCTTACTTTCCTATATCATATGTAACCATATAACAACAAATTTTACATATTAATACCCAACAAAACAGCAACAGAATACCTCAATTTCCTTCAACAGCGCAGGTACACCCGCTATGCTTAGAAGTGAAGTAAATGAGACAAATACAAATATAGCTGCAACCCTTGTCTGCAAAATGGGAGTGGACATAAGAAATCCGGATGTATCAGAGCAAGAGAAATAGTGCATGTGCATGAATGAAGACAAAAACAATGAAAAACAAGGTCAAGAAGCAGCGATGAACAAGAAATTGTTATCAAGCTAAAAGATGAACATTTACCACTGGCCAAATGAATGATAGATGGAAATAACATGCATCCCATGCCAATCAGGCATTTCAAAGAATAAAATATTCAAGGAAAATCCTTTTAAGTTACACATCTGAACTATGTCCTAGGAAGTCCAAGTGATAGCAGAAGTAACCTTCACCTGCTGAATATCAAGATGATTTTATTTTTTTTCCCAGAAGAGGAAGGATCCAATGCACTGGGGTTAGTTAGAGGAATAGTCACAGTAATAGCTGCTTCCATAATGAATCAGACAGTATGATGTGCATGTCCAACCCAGACCTGTCTTTACTCAAATCATGTGTTTGATTACGACAACTTGATATAAAAAACAGATATGACCAGGTTCTAAAAGTCTTATAGTTATCATGTTCTTCCTTTGGGTACTTAAGGGTGCAAATTCAGATGCAATAATGATCTTGTTTTAAGGAACTCACCACAACTGAAGACAAAGAATGCCTCAAGCCTGAGAATACTGTACCAATACAGAGAGTAAGGAGCATATAGAGAATAAGGCGAAGCCAGTAGTATTTCCATTCCCTTGACATAACTAGCAAAGATCTCCAAGTCAAAACAGCAACCCTTGTAGCAATGCCAGCTTTTCCCTTGCTTTTAAGAAGTGGACCTTCCTGCAGGGTTGAATCACATACGACGAGATTTGGTGAAAGCTATAAAAAAGCAATGCTTTCATTGTAGTTTGTTATTCAATGCAAAAATGGGAGCTTGTGCTTCAATGAAAAGAAGGGGAAGAAGATTGGATGGAAGTGTATTGTGGATATTACAAGAGTTGAAGGAATTTCTCAAATTAAAAATTTACTTGGGATAAAAAAAAATTATGCAATGAAAATCCACTACTACACTGAAACTTGTATTTGCATGCAGACACAATCATGTACACATGGACACACTCACACACATGCCCATGGGGGGTATCTACACACGAACAAGCACATCTGCATGGCTGCATAGCCTGCATTTCTACACCTAAATTTACAGTGAGCTGCCGTCTTCTTCACCAAATGATACTTGGATAAGCTTGATTATTTCTGTGTCACCCTCTGTGGGTCATATGTTCCAAAATCATAAAAACAATTGAGGACTTTTTTCACATATATGACTCGTAAAATTTTGACTTGAATCCAGCATACGCCAGCCCCCTTTACCATTCGATCTAAATCCTAAAGTCAGAACTAAAGCGTCACAGGATCAATCCCAAAAAATTTATCCAGCCTGACATGGCATTGACACAGCAATCCAAGCGGGAAGAAGAAGAAGAAAGAAGAAGAAAAAAAGATGGATTCATTCATTATCCACAATCTATAAAAGAAGGAACTAACAAGATTCATACAAGTCTCTCTCGGTGTCACATGACAATCAACAATTACTTACAGTGAAGGCAGAGTATATAGGCAACCAATAAACATGGTGTTATACAAGGAGATAACAACAATACCCTTTCAGTGAGTTTCAACATCATAGTTTCAACTGCAGCAGCATCAGCTGATGATTTATAGGTTGCTTCTAGGGTACGTATGGCAACAGCGGTGTCCATGTTCACTGATGAAAAATCTCCATGGTCATCCTGTGACAATGATTCCGTGTCTAGCAAATGTCAAAATGAGTACTAAATAAAAGTGTCCTAAATCGATATGATAATAATAAGTGCGCAGAAGTCAACAGTTGTACAGCATTTCATTCAACCTCAGGTTGAAAATATAAGCAATATGAGTGTCACAACTTCAAACATCAGCCCCAATATTAAGCGCACCATAGTCGACACTTCTACAACAATTTGTTCAAACTCAGGTTGAAATTATTAGCAATATGAGTGTTACAACTTCAAGCAACAGCCTCAATATGAGTGTTACAACTGCAACCATCGGTCTCACTGTTTCTTTGTTTTAAGAGCATCTTTTTGGTGCCATCAGAAATAAAAATCACTGAAACAACAATAATTACTCAAGTACCTGCCAATTTTTGCACATTGCAATGATCCTGTCAAAATCCGTGTTTACTGCACGTAAGAAGTGATCAGAAGGACTTTGCATAATTGGGCAAGGAAATCCAGCATTCGAGAAGTGCTTCATCAATGTAAATATGTCAGTCAATATCAATATAACACAATCTTTAATTCCAAGAAAGAAAAAATTCTTGGAGTTTTGTGCATAACTAAAGTTATTTTGATACCATATTTTATGGCAACCAAATGATGCACAAAATAAATACCACAGTACTTGGTTGAATACATTTGATACTTAAACAATAAAATGGCCATATGATATGGGTCTCACTAATTTCGACATTATGTTCTTCATTAGAAAATGAAACAAAGTTCCCAGCATCCCTTACTTGCAAGCAGGCCAATGTTTCTCCAAAAAATAAGGTATTTCCATTTGAAAGCAGGCAGATCCGATCAAAGAGACCAAACACTTCTGTGCTGCTCTGGTAAATGGTAAAGATTAGAGTGCACCCAGTGCTAGCAAGTTTCTTTAATGTAACCATCATCAGAAGGGTAGAGACACTGAATGAGGCAAATTCATGAAATTAGATAGAGAATGGCAATCAATCAATACTCACAGGAAGAAAGACATAAATCATTAAGAGCATGCAGAGCCATGACCCACATACAGGTATGGAAAAAGTTAGGTCATTAATAATGTTGGATCCCAAATAAAATGGCAAATAACTTGTTGATACCAAAATTCATATGAAGTTAGTTAAACTTTCTTTGATGATTCAGTCATATTTCCTCCGTCATTTCAAGAACTTTGGTCCTCCAGTTCTGATTTTTTGGAGAGTTAGTATTACATTTTAAGATGCTCTCATTCACCCATACACATAAAGTGGTCTAACAGCATCTAATATAGGTTCTTTCAAAGAAAAAAAACTTCAGATGCATGTTCCTACCCCTGACTGAGTGCTTCACGTCAACAGTGCAATCAGCCCATAGCACACTATGCAGGATGAATGTAAGAAAATAATAAGAGCCTTGAAAACCTAAATGGTGTTGGATGGAGAAATATGCAATAACCTGTCAAGATGATAGAGAGGTTCATCTATAAATAATACGTGTGGCCTCATCACAAGCTCCCGGGCAATGCTTATACGCCTTCGCTCACCACTTGGAAGGCCCTTAAAATAACAATGTCCTCCAATCAGTTTGTTTGCATAATCACTCAAAGACATGGCATGGATGGCATCCTCTACCACACTCTTTTTCTGGCAGAAGAAGCCAGGAAGTTGAAGCAGTGCGGAGTAGTACAAGTATTCTCTGACAGTGAGAGATCCTATCAGAGTAGTTTCCCTCTCAACAAAACCCTACAAATTGGAAGATAATTCAACATCAAATGCCCCAACTTTACTACAGATAACAAGTTTTAGTTCCATCATGGAATTGAAACTTTAACTTTCTGTATGTAGATAAATTTCCTCGGTATCAGATAACAGCTTTTAGTTCCGTCAAATTTCTTCATAATTCCATCATGGAATTGCAACTTTAAATTTCTGTTCGAAGATAAATTTCTTCATTATCAGTTACAGAACTTGTCCAGTTATGAAAAGGATGTGAAAAATTTAAGTGTCCAACCTTGATTCGAGGGAAAAATTCTATATATTCCAAATTATGATGTAAGCTAAAGTTGACACCAAGGACCATCAAAAGGCAAAACACTAAACATTATGAAAATGACTACCCATAGGTGGATTTTGATAAATAAAAAAAATTAAAACAGTAACAACATCATATGCCTGCTAAAGACCATCAGAACTCCATTGAGTTCACAGACACACGCGCGTACTCATGCATACATGTAATATATTCTATGCAAAATAGTGAACAGAAACCTATTGTAAAAAAAATGGTTGTGATTAGGGCCTTGATCCTAATATAGAGTGTAGACGACTTTTTTTTTTCTTTCTCTTTGACAACTAACTGACATGGATGAAAGTTATCAACATAACAATCTCTAAGAAGACAATGACGATGTATTTGAATTTTATCACCTGGATAGGCCGGATATGAGGCTAGATTTTGGGCAAGCAAGTAAAGTACAGAAAGTATGTGCTTCATCTCTCAAAAGAGACACATAATCAACCAGATTGTGCAACAGCCAAACTTAATAATGCATTCCTTATGATAACTTGATCGTATTTTAGCATACCAACCATAAAACATGATCTAAAAATTGTACAGAAATGGAGATGAAAGGAGAGCAGAAAATTAAAAAAGGAACGGCGGAAAATGTGACAATCAACAACCCATATTGGTCATTTAATATAGTGATTCTTAGTACAGCATTTGGCTCAGTGATGACAAGAGAAAATTCAGCCAACAATTCTGGTGACAGTTTTATGATGGTTAGAGAATCAATAAAACAAAATCTAATTGCATGGATAACAAAACAGCCTTGCCAACAGAACCATTTATTACAAATAGGATAATACTGCAATACCAAAACATATATGTACCTATATCACTCAGCTCCTTGAGACAAAGTAATGTACTAAGAAATTGATGATAAATATACTAAAGGGAGATTGGCCAAGAACCTTTTGATCTTACATATGAAAAGAGCAAGAAGATATTAATCATAGAAAGAAGATTATCAAAACTGCAGCAGAGAATCTATCTATCTTGCATATTTAAAGAACAAGATGAAACAAATCATAGAAGGATGAATATCAAGATGGTAGAGTTGAGAGGAAAGCCAATGAAAAAAATTTAAATTGCTAGAGAAATAACTATCTAATAGCAAGAGAATATACTTATAACTTACATATGTGCCATAACGCATGCGTGATTTTGCACCATTGACAAAAATCTCACCATACATTCTAGCTGAATGATGCAACCTCCCTGCAGTGTTGAAATTCACTTCTTTAGTTTCAAGCATCCATCCATGGAGACAATTTCAAAGCAAATGTTTCAACTTGGTGATAAAAATGAATGGCATCTAACTAACCTGCAATAGCCCTTAGCAACGTGGATTTCCCTGATTTTGCAGGACCCATGATGACTGTCATCGTCCCAGGCAATGCATAACCACTTGAGCTCTTGACAACTTTGTCTGAGTACTTCCTTTTCCCTTTGATTGTAACAGTCAAGTCTTTCCAAACAACAGAAGCCCCTGCAATTTTTCTTGCAACAACTGCACGCTCTGGTAATGGTGGGGATGGCAATGACCCACTATTAAGCTTTGACAAAGATGGGGATGCTGGTGTAATAGCAACATTGATAGAGTCACCTCCTTCCTCCACCCTAACATCAATATCGGTATCCTCCCACTCAGGTGAATCCTCAAATGAGATAGGTTGTCTAACTGAACCAGGCTTCCGCAAGTAGAAGAAGTTGCTTGATGGCACCCTACTTGCAGGACTACTTGCTGAAGACGAAGAAGATCTGTAATTATCCGATTGAGATTGTATCTCTTCCATTTCCTAATCCCACTTTTTTCTAAACACAAAATATCAGAAAATGTCTACGCTTTCACGCAAACATAATAGCATCTGTGCACCCTGCTAATCACAGTTTTCGACAACTCCCCATCTTCATGTCAGAATAAAAGGTCCTACATCAGCAATTCAAGAAATCGAAAGTTTCAAGCATCAATTAGTAAATTGTGGATTCAGATTCCAACATACCATGGTTATGCACTGAACATTGACAGGCAAGTATAGGAGAAACTGTAGAAAAGGAAAAGGCAAGTAAATTTTCTTAACATTTGGGAATTGTTAAATCAAAGGCCTCCAATCAAGTGAGATAACAATATAATCCCAAGGTACTTCTGAAATGAAACAATAACAAAAACAAATAGAAACCCCATCGCCCATCTTGCTTGGAAGCTTTTTCCTTAAGAAGAAAATAAAAACAACGTAGCACAATGATAAGCAGCAAGGCAGCACTTTTCAACAGTATAGAGATCCCATTATCAGATTACATTTGTAACAAGCCTTATAGGAATAAATAAAAAGATTATCAAAAAGCAACCCGCTTTTTTTCATATACCTTATGTTCATAGAACAGAAAATGACAGCAAAATGGCAAAAGAAGAAGAAGAGACCCCAAAAACCCAAATGCTGAACTAAACGAAGAAACCACCAATCAGACCAAAAATCACCCTCATTTTGATACACTAATAATTAAAAAAAAAAAAGGAGGCCGGGAGCAAAAGGAAGGCAAACCCACACACACACACCTCCTTTAGTAACTTGTCAAATAGTATCACGTGTCTCAAACTTGATAAACTTGTTGTACCTAGTATTAGTAGTCTGTTTTGTAGCCAAGATAAGAAAGGGCAATAAAAGTCTGAAAAAAAAGAAATGAAAACTTTGCAGCTTAACTTAACCTAACAACTGTGAAGAGTAGGCCAGTAGAGTACCCAAGAAACAGTAAGGAAGGTAGCTGCTTGAAGTATTCTTCTTCTACTTTCTACCCTCAGTCAGGAAGCAAGTAGAGTAGAACCCATGTTAATCACACAAACTTCAATGGATAGAGAAGAGAAGAACGTAAAAGAGACAAACCTGGATCTAAATGTGAATAGGAGACCTGCCTTAAGCCTTACTCCTTAGAGAGAAGAGAGGGAAGGAGTGAAGTTGGAGAGTGTCAGAAGTGTGTCAGTGTGTTTAATAATGACATAAACTTAAGATTTAATTCACCATATAATAATTAATTCAATTGAGGGTAGGTTAAGTCTACTAATATATAGTTTCAATTATAATTTAAAAAGTATTTAATAAATTAACATTTTTTTAAAAAATAATTATATTTAAAAATTATAATTTATAATTTTTATAAAATCTATATTTTTAAATCACAATCATGAAAGTTATTATAATATCAAATATGCACTAAGCTAATATTAATTTTATACTTAAATAATGTTTTATATAATTTTTAAGAAATAATTTAATTTTTTCTATCTTATTCTTTTGTTAGAGTTTTTTAATTAGAAAACATCAAGCTCCTAAGATTATAACAAAAAAAAAAAACTAAATATGGATAAAAAGACTTAATTAAGGATTTTAATGAGTTGAAGACAGGAATATAAACGGCTAAACCGGGGGGGCTTTGGATATGACCGGTTGCTCCGGTCTGGTTGGCATCTTTGCTTTATCTCTTTTTTGGATTTAGGGTTTCTTTTTTGTTTTTTTCTTTTTCTTTCTTTTCTGAGATTTGATAGTGATGATGGTTTGATATTGCCAATGCAACACTTGTAGAGTCCAAAATCTTGTTTGAAATAAAGGGTGTCCCCTTCATCCATGCCCTTGAATGATTAGAGGCAGTCAAGAATAATTTTAATAAAAGCTATATTTTTTTATTTAGAAAAAAGAGAGAGAGAGAGAGGAAAATAATTGTTAATTGATCTATGCTCCATTCAAGGGTCATCATTTTCACTTTGTTTGATTTTTATCCAAAAATAATAATAATAATAATAATCAAATCAAATTTTAAAAAAGAAACTGAAATCGATTCAAACCGATTGGTTTCGGTTCGGTTTTTTAGATAAAAATCGATTCAAACCGGTTTGGCTTGGTTTTTCCGGTTTGACTCGGTTTTTTTTCAACTTTTTTTTGGGTTCGGTTTGGATCGGTTTTTTTGATTTTAGGCTTATAAAACTAAAACCGAACCTGTCAGTTTTTTCAAAATTTTGATCGGTTTTTTTCACGGTTCAGTTTTTTTAATAATTTGTTTTTGGTTTTTCTCCCACCCATACTCCATTCCAATAAATCTTTGTGGCAAAGCATTTGATGATGATTTTGCTTATGTTTTACTACTGTTTCTTTCAATGATTTTGGAAATCGAATACCCTTTCGGCATGATTGCTTAAAATATTTCCTTTTGACCCATCGGCCCAAAGCCGTGTGGGTCACAAACGAGGTTCGATCTAGTTGGAGTGCAAGATCTCACTGGGAGCCAAACTTTACTAGACTAGACCTGATTGGATTGGAAGAGAAAAAAAAGACCCCTTTTTTCCGGGCGAGGAAAAGCTCTCACGAATGGACAAAGACGTGGCATGCTGTCATTTGACACATTACAGTATCTTGATAAGCTTCAATTTTTTTTAATGAAATGACGTTTCGGTTAACGCGGGTTGTAAAACTAAGGGCAAAGATATTCTTTATCTTTCTTCTTCTTCTTCTTTTTTATTGGAGTTTTAGAATTAGGTTATATTATTTTATTTAAAAATATATTAAAAATAAATTAAAAAAATATTTTTAATATTAGCATGTTAAAATAATAAAAAATATAAAAAATTAAGCAATTTTTTTTTAAAAAAACACGATTTAAAACACATTCACAAATAATTTCATTGAAAAATATCTTGCTGAAAAAAATCCAACGTCACTATAAAAGGTTGTTGTTGCATGTGTCATCAAAATGCGATGAACATCTTCCACAGGATCAATTTATTCTACTTATTTACTCTAGTTCATTATAATTAATCAATTTTTAATTTTGGTGCCTCAATTTTATACAAATATAATTTTATTTTATTTTTTTAAATTGAGCGTTAACCGATCACTAGATTTTTTTCTTGATATTATGACAACCCTATATTTAGCCAACCAAAAAATTCTTAAATAAAATCAATTTGAAATCATCAAATTAAAAAAAAAAAGTTGAGTGACTGGAAAAAAAAATAATTCTTTTAAATAAATAAAACTAAATCTTATCTTGCCAAGCCGAGTGATGGAATATATATATAAAAAAATTAATTATTTTAAATAAATAAAACTAAATCTTATCTTTTTGCCAAGCCGAGTGATGGAACATTTCCCCGGCACCGCAAGCCCCATGCACAAGCATAAAAAACAATCATCATGACCAATGACCAATCCCATAGAAAAACAGCATTAAATGACCAAAATAAAAGACAAATAAATTAAGGAGCCAAAATAAAAAAAAAAATCTCACGGCCTTAAAAAAAGAAAATCAGTATGCAGGTCCGATTATCCTCACAGTCACAGTAAAACATTGATATGGGTCTCATTTCTTTTTTTAATTTTAGAATTCCCAGGAGAAGCCCATCGATTTTAGTAAAGGTAAGTCCAAGCTGGAGTAGGGATGCAAATGCAAGCCCAAATGACCTCAATAGACGGAGGAGGCAGGTGAACCGTGAACGGCGGATATGAAAAGGAAGAAAGGTGGACTTAAGGTCTGATACAAGCCCAGTTGTCAGCAACAGCAGCGCAGCCGAGTTTTTTCTTGGCTGACCGGTTCATACCGAGTCAATCTTCCTCTTAGTTTTTTTAAAGCCGATTTAGACCTCGAGTAATCCTGATCACAGATCACCCGCTGAACTGGGTTGGATTTTAAAACATTAACCGGTAGGATGTGAATGGTGTCACTTGGTTTCCACATTTTATTATGGTTGGAAAATATTTGAGTTAATAATAATTGAGTCCATGCAGTATAATAAAACTAATATAATAGTCCTCGTTATTTCAAAAACTATTTGTTCAGTCCCTGTGCTTTAAAATCTGT